>Ga0315276_10001125_pt1 | contig 23885 bp, 21 predicted proteins | sample YL17G05_0_MG_FD_204542 | JGI IMG/M metagenome (GOLD analysis project Ga0315276, IMG submission 204542) | Sediment microbial communities from Yellowstone Lake, YNP, Wyoming, USA - YL17G05_0 | ecosystem: Environmental > Aquatic > Freshwater > Lake > Sediment | place: USA: Wyoming | collected... | reverse complement strand
TGCAGCCGGCCTTCATCGTGCCGAGGAACGAGACATACAGCTCCGGCATCCTGTTCAGGAAGAAGAACACCCTGTCCTGCCTCTCGACCCCGAGCTTCATGAGGACGTTCGCGAACTTGTTGGAGAGTTCCGACATCTCGCCGAATGTGTACTTCTCTCCCTTGCCGTCATCTCCTTCGAAGTAGAGTGCGATCTTGTTCCTGTTCTTGCCGTTTGCGTGGACGTCGATCACATTGTGGGCGGCGTTGATCTTGTCCCCCTCGAAAGCTTCCAGATCCCGCCAGACTTTATCCCAGTTGAACCCGATCTGCGCTCCATCCAGATCCCACATGTTTGGGACCTTCTTCAGTTTCTTCTCCGTGTAGAATTGTGCGTCATACATCTGATGGCTCTTTTCGGACATCTTATAACACCTTCTGATTTGATATCCAATTAAGGACTGTCATCGATAGGCAGACGTCGCCCGTGGCCTCGTTGACAAAATTTTCCTTATGAGATACGCTCGAATCTGTTCCGGCCTGTTCCTCTGATGCAAAACCATCGAACGATAACAGGGTCTCGATTTCAAGCACTCGGTATCCCCCACATTTCTCCGGCGCTGACGCCCCGGATGGCACGGGTCCTGCCTTTCAATTGCGCGTATATACAGGCCGCATAAATACTTTACCCGAGCTAGCTGAAATGCGGCCGATGGCCAGTATTAATCGGAATCAATCGAAAAGCGCTCGCTCAAATAGCGATTTTGGCAAATATTCACTGCAGGTTTTGTCGGCTTACATGAAAACAGGATGATGCCCGGGCGTGCTGCCCGGGACAAAGCAATGAGTTTAGATCTTGATCTCGCCGGCTCTCATCTGCGCGGATTTGACCGTGTTCTTCATGAGCATCGCGATGGTCATCGGTCCCACCCCGCCCGGGACGGGGGTTATGGCCTTCGCCTTCTCACTGACCTCTTTGAAGGCGACGTCCCCGACGAGCCTGGTCCCGCTCTTCGTCGTCGCGTCCGGGATCCTGTTGACGCCGACGTCGATGACGACCGCGCCGTCCTTCACCATGTTCGCCTTGACGAACTCAGGCTGGCCGATCGCCGCCACCAGAATATCCGCCTGCTTCGTGATCGAGGCGATGTCCTTCGTGGCAGAGTGGCATATGGTGACGGTTGCGTTCGCCCCTTTTGCCTTCTGGATCAGTATGTTCGCGACCGGCTTCCCGACGATGTTCGACCTGCCCAAGACAACGACGTGCTTTCCCGACGGGTCGTTCCCAGTCCTCATGAGAAGCTCCTGGACTCCCCACGGGGTGCACGGCAGGAACCTCGAGTTCCCGATGCACATCCTGCCGACGTTGATCGGGTGGAAACCGTCGACGTCCTTGTCCGGGTCGATCTTCATCAGCACTTTCTCCTCGTTGATGTGCTTCGGAAGAGGCAGCTGGACGAGTATCCCGTCGACCTCCTTCTTGTGGTTCAGTGTGTCGACGAGGGCGAGCAGTTCAGTTTCCGGGGTATTCTCGGGTAGCCTGTAGCATTCCGAATAGATCCCGAGCTCCAGGCAGGATTTCTCCTTGCTTCCCACGTAGACCTGGGACGCCGGGTTCTCCCCGACGAGCACGACGGCCAGTCCCGGCTTGACTCCCTTGTCGGTGAGTCTCTTGATCTCGCTCTTCAGTTCCTCTCTGATCTGGGCTGATATCGCTTTACCATCGATAATCTGAGCAACCAACGTGACACCCCCGTTGCTGTCAGAGATATCCACAACGATTATTAAAAAAAGACTCCCGAATCTGGCGGCACCCCTCTTTCGAATGACTTCGATTCGGTTTCAGCTAAGCGCCCCTCCTACCTAGTGCGTTTGAAATTCGTTCGAAAATTTTCCTAAATGCAGGACAATGCGCCCTAGCGGATTTCTGCGGTTTTCCACTGGGCATTTTTTCCTTCCAGATTTCCGGAACGGTCTTATAATCGTACTTCTTCCCGAAATCAGTCATCTCACAAAAGGAGGTGGAAATATTAAGGCGGACATTGAAATTGCCCAAGAGGCCAAGGTCAAACCGATTGAAGAGATCGCGGCGATGATCGGCCTTTCCGAGGACGACATCGAGTTCTATGGGAAATACAAGGCGAAGGTTCCCCTAGACGTCCTGAAAAGGTTCGATAAGAACAAGGATGGAAAGCTGATCCTGGTGACAGCGGTCACTGCGACGAAAGCAGGTGAAGGCAAGACCGTCACGTCCATTGGCCTCGCGCAGGCCATGGCGCAGCTCGGCAAGAAGGTCATGCTTTCGCTGAGAGAGCCATCCCTAGGTCCCGTTTTCGGTATCAAGGGCGGCGCGACTGGCGGAGGTTACTCCCAGGTCTACCCCATGTGGGACATCGACCTGCACTTCAACGGTGACTTCCACGCGGTCACATCAGCTCACAACCTCTTGTCGGCGCTCATCGAGAACCACATCTCCCACAAGAACGAGCTCGGGATCGACCCGACGAAGATCGTCTGGGGAAAAGTCATGGACATGAATGCCCGTGAGATGAGGAAGATCATCGTCGGCCTCGGTGGCAGAGCCGCCGGCGGAGTTCCTCACGAGTCGAGGTTCGACATAACAGTCGCCTCTGAAATCATGGCCATTCTTGCTCTCGCGAAAGACTACAAGGACCTCCGGGCCAGGCTGTCGAGGATTGTCGTCGCCTACACGTACGATGGCAAACCCGTCACCGCCGACAAACTGAAAGGAATCGGCTCTATGATGCTCCTTCTCAGGGAGGCCTTGAAGCCGAACCTCATCCAAAGCCTTGAGGGAGTCCCGTGCTTCGACCACACCGGGCCGTTCGCCAACATCGCACACGGCAACAGCTCGATAATCGCGACGAAGTACTCGCTCAAGCTGGCCGATTACGTATTCACGGAAGGCGGATTCGCAGCCGACCTCGGCGCCGAGAAGTTCCTCGACATCGTATGCAGGCAGGGCGGATTCAAGCCCGACGCAGTCGTCATCGTGTCGAGCATCAGGGCGCTGAAGATCCACGGCGGCATGCCTCAGACCGAGCTAAACAAGAAGCCGACCGCTGAGAACATGAAGCAGCACCTGGAGTGGTTGCAGAAGGGCTACGAGAACCTTGACAAGCACGTCGAGAACATGAAGAAGTTCGGACTGCCCGTCATCGTGGCCGTCAACCACTTCGGCCCATGCGACACTGACGAAGAAGTGAAGCACCACATCGAGCACTGCAAGAAGATCGGTGCCAGATGCGCGCTGTCGAAGGTGTTCGCCGAGGGAGGCAAGGGAGGAATCGACCTGGCGAAGGCCGTTCTTGAGGCTCTCGACAAGGAGAAACCGAACTTCAAGTTCCTCTACGACGTGAATATGTCGATAAAGGAGAAGATCAAGATCGTCGCGACCGAAATATACGGCGCGAAGGACATCGTCTACACCGGAACGGCCCCGAAGGACATCGAAGCCATTGAGAAGGCTGGCAACGACAAGCTGCCCCTCTGCATGGCGAAGACCCAGCTGTCCCTCACCGACGACCCCAAGAAGATCGGGGCGCCGAGGGACTGGACGCTGACGGTCCGCGAGGTCAGGCTCTCCAACGGAGCAGGATTCATCGTCCCGCTCACCGGAGAGGTCATGACCATGCCAGGACTGCCCATAGTGCCGTCGGCCGAGAAGATCGACGTCGATGACGAGACCGGCTGGATCAAGGGCCTGAACTGAGCCAGCTGAAGAAATCCTCCTGCCGGCCTCGGTAGGAGGATTCAAAACCTTTTATTCTATCATATATCAGTCTGAGTAGTCGCGAGCAGGGTCGGGGGGCGCGTGCTACTGCTCCTTCCCGATTCTGAAATCGCATCTATCTCCGTCCAATCGGAGAGGGCAGAATCGGAACCGGAAGTGAGAGAATGAGCGACGTGATCATAATAGGCGGTGGACCTGCTGGAATCGGTGCTGCTGAGACCCTGTTGTCTCTCGGGAAGACGGTGACCGTTCTCGAATCGGCGGCATTCGCCGGAGGCGTCCCGCTCGACCTGTCCTGCAAGGGGGATGTCGAATGCACCAGATGTCATGTCTGCATGCCGAGAGACTCCGGGAGCCGAATGGCGAACGCCAGTGGCCTCGAGGTCGTGCCGATGGCGACAATCGATGGTTCATCTTCAAAGGACGGTGGCACCGAGTTCAAGTTAAAGATCTCGCCAAGATACGTCAATATCGGTAAATGCACCGGATGCGGGAAATGCGCGGCAGCATGCCCGGTCCCGGGCGCCCTAATCGCACCGCCCCACGGAGCGGTCCCCAATGTTCCTTGCATAAATTCTGAGATTTGCCAGCATTTCACTAGTAAGAAGTGCACCGAGTGCGCGAAAGTATGCCCGACCTGCGCCTTCGATTACGAAGAGAAGCCAAAGACAGCCGCCGTGCACGGAAAAGCGGTTATCGTCGCGACCGGCATGGACCCCATCGACCCGACCGGCGTGCAGCACTACGGATACGGCTACCTGCCAAACGTCCTGACCTCCCTCGACGCGGAGAGGATAATCGCGGAGCACGGCGAACTCCGAAGACCGACGGACTGCCAGAAGCCGAAGAAGCTCGCTATTATCCAGTGCGTCGGCTCGAGGACGACGAAAGGCGGAGTCGAGTACTGCTCCAAGTTCTGCTGCAAGTACGGGCTGCGGTTCGCTAGGGCGCTCGTCGAGAGGGTTCCGGACGCGCAGGTCGACTTCCTTTACATGGACCTGAGGACATTCGAGCCGAGGGCGGAGGCGCTCGCCTGGATCGGCGACAGGAAGAACTTCACCGTGTCGCAGGGAGTCGCCAGTGTAATCCAGAAAGGGGCGAACAATACTCTGTTGGTCAGGAGGACTACGGCCTCAGACGCGGCGATAGAGGAGGGGGTGTACGATATGGTCATCCTCTCAATCGGAGGGCAACCGAGACCTGAAACGAAGGTCCTGGCAGAGAGGCTCGGCCTCAAGACCGATTCCTTCGGCTTTGTTGTGAGCCAAGATTCGTGGAGGGGCGTGTTTGTCGCCGGTTCATGCAAGGCTCCCATGGACATCGAGGAATCGTTCGCCGACGGAAAAGCCACTGCACTATCCGTCCTCTCCCACCTGGAGGTGGAGCGATGAACTCCAAGGTCTGCATCTTGCTTTCAGATTGCGACGCCTGCTCAGGAATTGGCAAGGCGGATACAGAAAGAATCATTTCCTTGTTGTCACAGGAATCAGCCGGTTTGGTCACTATGATCAAATCGCTCTGCGGAGAGGATGCGAGGAAGAGCCTCCAGGACATTCCTGTCAGAGGCTGCGACCGCGCTGTCATCGGCCAGTGGTGCCCCGCTGAGCGAACCGGAAAAGCTCCCAAGATGCCCAAATCCATCGACCCCGCACTGGTCGAGATCGTCGACTTATCACTGACATCGGACAAGGCCAGCAAGAGAAATATCGAGAGGACCGTCGGTGCCTTATCGCAGGCCGCGGCAAGACTATCGCTCGCAGAACCTCTCAAAGAAAGGAAGATCGACTTCGTGAGCAGCGCTGTCGCTGTCATCGGTTCCTCGGGGCGCGCTGTCGCGGCTGCGAGGCTTCTCGCATTTCACGGTTTGACGACGAAGATCATCATGCCTCAGGCTCATTCAATGAAAGCGAAGCACCTGGAGGTCATCGACGAATCGAACGTCCAATGCCTATCCGGGATACCAGGGAACTTCAAGATAAGTCTCAACCGAAAAGGGGTGGAGACCGAGACGGACGCGGCCGCTGTGCTGCTCGTCGGCGAGAGATGCTTTGCAGATGTGAATCCTCCGAAGGACTCCAAGATCAAGGTCATACCGCTCGAGCAGTTCGCCGAGCATCCGGGCGGCGCGGTCGGCGGGATGGTCTTTATCGACGATCTCAACGCCTTCAACTCGGAAGCCGCTCCGGTGGTTCCTGCCTGGCACATGCTGCTCGAAGCTGCAAAGACAGCGGCGAAGGACAAGCTCGCGGACAACATCGCAGTCGTTGCGAGGGACGTGAAGGCCGCCGGGCTCCTTGAGCTCGTATGGAAAGAGGCCGCGGAGGCCGGTGTGAAATTCATCAGGTACGACGACAAGACAAGGCCGAAGATCGAAAAGGGGGAGAACCTTATTTCTGTTAAGGATCTCGTCCTCGGGGAGACGCTGTACCTGCAGGCGGACGTCCTCGTCGCACCGATAACCACCAGACCCTGGGAGCCAGTCTTCATCGAGAAGCTGTTCATCCCTTCGGATTGGGATTTCAAGGCGAGGTCGAGAGGACCGCAGAGAGGTATCGCTCAATCATCCTGCGACGGGGTTTTCCTCGTCGGCTACTCTAACTTCGCGAAACTCACCGATGAGATCGAGCCGGAGCTCAGCTCGGCGGTCGTTCAGATCGCTACGATGATGAGGCAAGGCTATCACATCGCAAAGGCCGCTGTCGCCGAGATCACCGAAGCCAAGTGCTCGGCTTGCTTCACCTGCGTGAGGACGTGCCCGTACCGCGCCGCAGAGATGAACGACAGCTGGAAGGCCGTAATAATCGCCGACAAGTGCCAGGGGTGCGGGAACTGCGTCGCTGTCTGCCCGAGCAAAGCCATCGAGCTCAAGAACTGCACGAGGCCTCAAATCGCGAAGGAAGTCGCCGCCTCGATGGAGGTGGTCATGTGAGCAAGATCAACATCATCGCTTTCGTATGCGAGAACCACGCTCTGTCGGCATTGAAAGCCGCCTCGATCGCAGGGGATTCCCTTCCAGAATCTGTAAAGATTGTCAAGATCCCGTGCACTGGGCGACTGGAAACGACCCAGATACTCGATTCAATCACAGCTGGCGCCGACGGTGTCGTTGTCATCGGATGCCTTGAGGACAACTGCTTCCACGACGTCGGATCGATGCTCGCCCGCGGGAGGGTCGACAGGATCAAGGACCTTCTCAAGGACATCAAGATGGAGCCCGAGAGGGTTGAGATGATCAACGCCGCCTCGGTCAGCGGGGCTATGCTGATGCTGAAGATCAGTCAGTTCGAGGGCAAGCTGGCAGCTCTCCCATCATTGCCGTTCAAGGGGGCGATAAAGTGATCATCGGCGAAAGGAAACCCGTGAGCGAGATTGCGAAGATGCTCGCAGGCAAGAAGAAGATCCTGATATCCGGCTGCAAGACCTGCGTCGCGATCTCGATGGCCGGCGGGGAGAAAGAGGTCGCGGAACTGGCGTCCGCGCTGAGGCTCATATCGGCGAGGGACGGACTCGACTGGGACATCGAGGAGAACGTCGTCGAGAGGCAGTGCGAGAAGGAATGGGTCCGTGAGATCGAGTCGAAGATCCTCGGTGCCGACTGTGTGGTCTCATTGGCTTGCGGATTGGGATGCCAGACAATCGGAGATCTATATCCGGAGAAGCAGGCATATCCTGGTCTCAACACGAGCTTCCTCGGAGTGCCGGAGGAGCAAGGGGTCTGGAGCGAGAAATGCCTCGCCTGTGGCGACTGCATCATATTCGAGACCGGCGGAATATGTCCGGTGTCCAGATGCGCCAAGAGCATGCGGAACGGGGCCTGCGGCGGGTCTGCAGACGGGAAGTGCGAGGTCAACCTCGACACCGACTGCGCCTGGTACATGATCTACGAGCGGTTGAAGTTGCAGAACAGGCTTGACCTGATCACCCAGGTCTCCGCGCCGAAGGACTGGGCGAAGAGCCACTCCGGGGGAAGGCGGAAGATCATCAGGAAGGACCTGCTGATCCAGCCGACCGACAGGACCGACATGGAGGTTAAGAAATGAGCGACAAGAGCAACCTCCAGAAGGTCTTCGAATCAGGTAAGTTCGTCGTCACCGGGGAGATTGGTCCGCCAAGGGGCGCCGACCCGGCTCACATGATCAAGCTCTGCAAGGAGCTGAAGGGGAGCGCGGACGCGTTCAACCTCACCGACAACCAGACCGCCATCGTAAGACTATCGAGCATCGGATCCGCCGTACTCATAATGAAGGAGGGTCTGGAACCGATCGTCCAGATGACCTGCAGGGACAGAAACCGCATCGCGTTGCAGAGCGACCTGCTAGGCGCATCCGCGATAGGGGTCCGGAACGTCCTCTGCCTAACGGGGGACCATCAGATATTCGGGAACGAGAAGTCCGCGAAAGGCGTGTTCGACCTCGATTCCGTCTCGCTCCTAAACACCTTCAGGAACATGAGGGATACGAAGAAGCAGCTGAGTGGAGAAGAGCTGGAAACGGCTCCTGAGGTCTTCCTCGGAGCTGCGGAGAACCCGTTCGCGACCCCGTACGAGTACAGGGCGCTGAGACTCGCCAAGAAGGTCAACGCGGGTGCGCAGTTCATCCAGACACAGGCAATATTCGACATGGACTGGTTCGAGAGGTGGATGTCGGAGGTCAGGAAGCTCGGTCTGCACGAGAAGGTGTTCATCGAGGCCGGTGTCATCCCCTGCAAATCCTTGGGCGGCGCGAGGTACATGAAGAACAAGGTGCCAGGGATGAAGGTCCCGGACTACATCATCGCCCGGCTGAAGAAGGCCAAGGACGAGAAGCGCGAGAAGGAGGAAGGCCTTCAGATCTGCATCGAGATGATCGACCGCCTCCAGCACATCGAGGGGGTCGCTGGCGTCCACATAATGGCGGTCATGTGGGAAGAGATGGTGCCATTCATCGCCAAGGAAGCGAAGCTCCTGCCCAGGCCGACATTCTGATTCCTTCCCATGGTGATTAATAAAAGCCTCTAGAACATCGCACGGAATGATCGGGTGACATCGGAACTCTGATTTCCAGACGGAAGCCTGGATCGCGCTTTAGAATCTCAGAACTCTCCTCAAATGAATATTCCAATTTTATTAATAGCCCCTCGGCATCATAATGGGGGGTCAAAAGGACCAACTATCGGTGGTGAGCCCTATTAAGAGATGGAACCCAGTATTGAGGAGTTCGATTCTATCCGTTCTGATTTTGTCCTTTATTCTGACATCTCCATCCATCCTAACTGCTCAGCTAGCAAGAGACATCAATGTCTACGATCAGGAAGAGAGATCTCAAATATCTCTCTTTCCTCAACGGACCCTTGCCCCGTTGTATTATGCGTCAACCGATTACCTTCCAATAAAGACCCAAGACGGGGTTTCCTTTGACTCCGACGGCGTAATCATGATGGACCTGAACGGCACCTATGTCTATCAGCCGTACTGGGTCGCCAAATACGCCACCGAGATCTACTGCTATTGGTACAATACGAACGATTCCACTCCGTTGACGGAGTTCCAGGCGCAGATCGACTGGATCAGACAGAACGAGGTGAGGTTCGGCGATCATTCACTGTGGTACTATGAGTTCGACAACCCCTGGGTCCAGGCGGGCAGGGACACCGATCCATGGTGGTCCGCCCTGAGCAACGGGTTCACGATCGCCGCTCTCCTGGAGTCATACGCCCTCTACGGAAACGAAACGGACCTCCAGATCGCATGGCGGGGTCTGAAATCCTTTAGATACTCTCTGGAGGACCACGGTTTCCTCACCAATTGGAACGGCACCGTCTGGTATGAGGGAGAAGGGGACAACTCCACTCTGGTTCTGGATCAGCCATCGCACATTTTGAATGGGATGATGTATGCAACGGGCTGCGCGAAATACGTTCACGAGTTCAATGGGTCCGCCTACGCGTTATCGATCTTCAACAACGGTATCACCGCGCTGAAAGTGCACGCAAGGGAATTCGATACCGGCATGTGGCAGAGATACTCAATGACCGATCCGTGGGTATCTGCGGCATATATGGAACTTCATGCATCGGGTTTCCACGAATTGGCATCGCTGAGCAATGAACCGGAAATGTGGGACTGGTACAACCGCTCGGTATGGATGCACGACTCACCAGGAAAAGGAATAACTCCAACTAATGTCATCGCAAACTCTACAATCAATCCTGTGAAATCCGGCACCGATAAGTTGGTCGATAAGACAACCCATGCACGGGCAGATCCTAACTTTTACTATTGGAGCGGATATTGCCCCGCCGACCTGATCTTTGATTTGGGCAGCGTGCGACCCGTGAATTTCATCGGCTATTACGGATCGAAGTATTTCGATGCGACGCCAAGGAACTGGACGGCTTATTCTTCGCTCGACGGCGTCAATTGGACCCTGCGCGCCACGGTCGTGGACTCTATTGAATTCGACAAAGCGGTCGTATTCAATTCATCGATCGAGATGCGCTACGCGAAGATCTCTATCAGCACCCTCAATTCAAACACTAAGAACATCACCGCTCTCGATGAAGTTATGATAGCAGATCTTACCGGGGACGATCTCCGCCAGGCAAAGATCTCCATCGAGGACCACCGCTTCAAGCACGTCGACGGCAGGCTAGCAGGGACCATCCCCTCGGGTACCATCATTTGGATTGATGGTAGTCTTATAATCAATTCGACTAACAATTTCTCGTACTGGTTGAGTGACGGTAGGCATTACCTCAACCTCGAGAGAAACGGGCTGTGGATGAACAGATCGATCTATGTCAACTTCGCCCAGACCGTGTACTTCAATGTCACGGACCAGGACTTCGGTGGATTCAATTCGATTGGAAACGAAATGGTCATATTGCTGGGAGCGTTCGTAATCTCGATAACGATCATCCCATGGATAATTATCTATTTCAAGAGAAAAAAGCGTTCTGAATCGGTCCAAACAGGCGCTCCTAAGGGAGAAGATGAATTCAATCAAGAAGGTAACCATTGAAGCATTCTTTGATCGGGCGCTAATTCATACTTTCTCTATTCAGTCGTAGAACAGGCAGCGTGTGATAATCTGGCCAAATGATTATTATACTTACCTTAAATGCCGTAATGCCCTCTTATTTGATAATCATCCTGACAATGCTTTCGGTCGAAATACCCAGAATGAACTGGTTTCATAAGGATAGGTCGGTTAGTAGATGGAAGGACAATCAAGGAATAAAAGATCCAACGCATTCAGACTTATCCTTACTTCAGTTATCATCATCGTAATCATATTGCTGATTATGGCTTTTGTAATGACACCGGCAATCTATTTCAAAGATGAAACTGGACCGACGATTATCTTCCAGGATGATTTTGAGCACTCGAACTATACACCGGTGGAGGGATACCCTAAAGGCAACCTGGATGGATTACTGGTGGGCGATGACTCGTTCAAGAACGACTCCGCTTGGGATTGGTGGGGAGTCACGGATTATCGCTATCACCCCGGAAATGGCAATCATTCTCTCTGGTGCGCCCAATATGGGGACAACGCTGCGAATGGAAATGTGTCAAATAGATTGATTCATAAATACGATCAAGAGATGATCGCATATTGGGAGGCTCTCTTCAACCTTTCCAATTATGATAGAGTGACACTAGACTTCTGGTACTGGTCAGAGACAAATTACAATGCGACCTCCGATCAACCTTATGATTATTTTACCGTAATGGTTTGGAACGGGACCGGAGTCAACGGAACAGGATTCAATAAGATCTGGAAACAATCAATTAATCATACTTGGACGCACGTGATCATCGACATACCGACAAATATGAAACTGATTGGGTTCTATTTCTGGAGGGCGACTTATATGGATCATCCACTCCTGGAAGGCGCATATGTCGACGATGTGATTTTGACAGGTCATAAGAATCCAATCCCCGAGCATCCGATCAAAATAGTGATCAAAAACACGAATAGTCCGAACTTTTACTACGGCGGGAACCCCTCCTCGAACGGGGGATTACCTGTCAATATCACACTGAATGGGGATGTCAGAAAGCTTGTGTTCCTGATGCCGGCTGAGTCTACTTATTTCTTCATATCCACTGACGATCTCCCCGTCAGGCTGATATTGAAGTCTTTGTCGGGAACCAAGGCCTATATGTTGGATAATGAAACAGCCTTCGAGAACTCGATCTACTCCTACACGGTTCACTCAACTCCAATCTACTAATACGAACCACTTTATCCCTTTTATGTCATCTCTGCCATCCTGTTCTACCGTCCCGTTCGTTACCTTTTTATGATAAACCCGGATATCTCGTTGGCATCCTTTTGGAAGGATGCCCTCCGGAATTAAGATGGGGGCAATGCAATTGGTACGCGTTAAGAGAGCTTTGGTCAGCGTTTCAGACAAGACCGGACTGATGGATTTTGCCAAGGGGCTCGCTGAGCTCGACGTCGAGATGTTGTCGACTGGCGGCACCGCCAAGGCGCTCAGGGAAGCCGGAATAAATGTGATGAACGTCTCTGACGAGACCGGGTTCCCCGAGATACTGGACGGGAGGGTCAAGACGCTCCATCCGATGATCCATGGAGGGCTCCTCGCGAGGCGGGACCTGCCCGAGCACATGGACGCGATCAAGAAGCTCAAGATAACTCCGATCGACATGGTCGTCGTGAACCTCTACCCGTTCGAGAGGACGATAATGAAGCCGCATGTGGAGATCGAAGAGGTCATCGAGAACATCGACATCGGCGGACCCTCCATGCTAAGGTCAGCGGCGAAGAACCACGACAGCGTCGCTGTCATCGTCGATCCATCCGATTATCCAGCGATCCTCCAGGAACTGAAAGCGAACAACGCCGAGCTCTCGAAGGAGACCTTGAGGAAGCTCGCCGTCAAGGCTTACTCGCAGACGGCGAAGTACGATGCGACAATCAGCACCTACCTGAGCAGGAAGTTCACCGGCGAGCTGTTCCCGAACGACTTCGCGCTCGGATTCACGAAGCTCCAGGAACTGAGGTATGGAGAGAACCCGCACCAGAAGGCGGCCTTCTACAAGATCGTCTCCGAGAAGGACAGGCTCTCCATCGCGGATGCGATCCAGCTCCAGGGCAAGGAGCTTTCCTACTGCAACATCATAGATCTGGATGCCGCGATGTCAATCGTCGTCGATTTCGAGAAGCCAACCGCGACGGTCATCAAGCATACTAATCCATGCGGTACCGCAAGTGCGAATACGATCTCCGAGGCGTTCATGATCGCATACAACGCCGACACCGTAAGCGCATTCGGCTGCGTGGTCGGCCTCAACAGGCCGCTGGACGCGGCGACCGCGCAGGAGATGTCGAATCACTTCGTCGAGGCGGTCATCGCCCCGGATTACGAATCAGCGGCTCTCGAGATCCTGAAGGACAAGAAGAACCTCCGACTGCTCAGGATGGGGAAGCCCATCGAGAGGGCGCCCGAGGACACGGAGCGCAGGCTCTTCGCGGGTGTCCGCGGCGGGATGTTGGTCCAGACGGAACCGTACGCTGAGGTCCGGCGCGACCAGCTTAAGTGCGTCACGAAGAGAAAACCGACCGAGGAGGAGATCGACGCGATGCTCTTCGGGATCAAGGTCGCCCGCTACATCAAGTCCAACACGATCCTGCTCGTCAAGGGCGAGAGGACCGTTGGCGTTGGCGCTGGCCAGATGAGCCGGGTCGATTCGACGACGATAGCTGGCATGAAGGCAGGCCCAGAGGCGAAGGGCAGTGTCCTCGTGTCAGATGCTTTCTTCCCGTTCAGGGACGGCATAGACGCGGCGGCGAAGGTCGGCGTATCGGCGATCATCCAGCCAGGCGGGTCGGTCCGCGACGAGGAAGTCGTCCAGGCCGCAGACGAGCACGGGATCGCGATGGTCTACAGCGGCGTCAGGCTCTTCAAGCACTGATTGGGACAGAATCGCGGGAGGCCCTATTCCTCCCCAGACCTATTCCTCTTCCAGACAAGAGCAGCGCCATCGGATGACTGAGCTGGCTCAATGTCGAATAGGACCCACTTCGGTTCGACCTCGAGAGATTCCATCTTGATTATCCTGATGTACCGTTTCATCTTCTCGTCGATCCTCATCTCGATCTGACCATTGCACAATTCCCCGAGGCTGTCAATCTGCTCCCTCGAATGCATGTCCTCGTGCAGGGTGGCCGTCAGGGAGCCGCGCTTCTTCGCCAGTTCCGTGAGCTTTACTAGGAACTCCCTCACCTTTTCCGACTCAGAGTAGATGTGCAGAGAAGACATTGAGTCGAAAATTATCCTCACCGGCTCCGTCATGGATTCCGATGCAGTCTTTATCTTATCTAGAAGCTCCGGAAGGGCGGAGGGGCTGCAGTAATGCTCGGGGTTGTCCAGCGATGACGGCTCGCTGAAGCAGTCTATTATGGCGAGCGACGAACCCTCGTATTCCTCGTGCCTCGCGCCGAAATTCCTGAGCTGCCTCCTGAGGAACGCCTTCGAGGTGTCCGTCTCGATCATCACGACATTCTGGCCGTTCCTGAGGTAGAACGACGCCAGGTATGCGCAGAAGTCGAATATCCCCGCGTCGGGAGGGCCGACAACCATGATCGAATATCTCTCCGGGAACATTTGGAGCACACAGCGTCGCGCGCCGAGGCGTCAGAGTATCGGCACGAATCTGGGCCTGAAGTCGCCCGGTTCCGGCTGGGTAAGGGCATAGGCAGGCGTGAACGGCTCCTCACCGCTCAGCAGCGTTACTCCAGACACCTTGTCCATTCTGATGTGCGTGTGCGCCAGATCGGCCAGCTTGCTCAGCGATTTCGATGAGGGCGTGGCGACGGCGAGGAACACTCCTCCCGCGTTCAGCAGGGCGGAGATGTAGTCCATCATGCCGTCGAGGACGTTCGCTCCATAGATGGATTCGAGCGTGTCGAAGCCCGCGACCGAAAGATACGGCTGCGCGGTCTCCTGCAATGCGAACTGGATGCTCTGCCATTTCATGTCGACGGAGATGTTCTCCCCCTCGAGCGAGAGGGCGTATGGCTTGCTGCCTCCCGGCGTCGCATGAGGCTCTAGTATCCTGACGTTCTTATCGAACTTATCCGCCTCGACGAAGCCGATGATCTCCTCACGGGAGTCCTCGGCGCCAGCCTTCTTCGTTGGCACCCAGACCACACCTCTCCCCTGCGAGGCGAAACTGCATATCAGCGATGCCTCGATTGCGGCTGTGGAGACGACCGGGACGCTCCTGCCGAGCTCGAGCAGCACGAGGCTGCCCCTACTGATGCCCCCGTCGAGCATGCTGTCGAGATCCTTAATCCCAGTCGACACCGTCTTCGGTGAAGGGTCGGCGAGCGGTTCGAAAGGCGTCTGCTTCTCTGGCTTCATGTACCGCCAGTACTCGAAGGTCCTTACCCTGCCACCCAGCAGCGTGTAGACGTACTGGGGCTGCTTGACCTCGCACCCTCTGAGCTTCAGTATGTCGATGATCCTTATCCTCCTCTCACCCTGCCTATTTAGGCTTAGGTAGAGCACCCCGTCCCCTAGGTAGTCCATGAGCGGGTCGGGCGTCTCGAGTATGTACACGACGTTCGTCCCGACGCCCTCGACCAAGTCCTTCTGGAGCGCGTTCACTATCTTTGAAGATGGAATCCCGTATTTCTCAGACAGCGCGTCGATCGAGTCGATCACCACCAGGGTCCTCTCTGGAAGCGCCCTGTCGACGACGTCGTACGCCATCTCGATCTCCGGCATCATCGATCCTACGGTCACAACGACTTCGTTATCACCGCTCGGGGACGCCGTCTCTTCGCCTACCTCGATGTTCCCCTCGAGCCTGCTAAGCTCTCTCCTCGGGGCGGCCTTCTTCTCCGTTTTGAGCTCGTCCTTGATCTGAGCCAGGCCGAGCATGATCTTATCCATGTCCATCTCCGGGTCCGCCTTCTTGCGGAGCTTCTTCCTCGCCTTCAGGATGTCCCCCTCGCGGACCTTGTCGTGGAGCCATGGGAACTGGTTGAAAAGAGACTGGTCCGAGACCCTCGTGGACATGTAGTAGCTCTGCTGGATGTGCGACATCTCCTCGATGAGCTGGAGCGCCAACGTGGTCTTCCCAGTGCCGGCCATGCCCCTAAGTATCAACGAATGCCCGCCGGGACTCGACAGGAAAGACAAAATCTCCTTCGGGAAGGTTCTCGCGACCTGCTCTTTATCTGACATTTTTATCACACCTTTTCCTCACACTGCTGATTCTGGCTTAAACGGCTTCTTCTTCTTGCCGTCGGCTCCCTCTTCATCATCATCCCTGTTCAAGGGTCGCACGAGCCCGCTGACTGTCTCCTCTTCCTCGTCCTCTGGCAGCAGCCTGATCTCCTTCCATTCGCCGCCGAAGTCCTCCACCTGCCCGGTCACCATCTGGAACCTGACGCGGAGCTTTCCCCCTTCGAAGAATATGTACGCGTTCTTCAGCTGGGACTGGTACAGGGCGATCCTCTTGCCCTGCTGCGTCAGCGCTCTGTCGACCGGTTTCAACAGCCCGGACTTCTCGAGGACGTGTATCCTGCGGTAGCATGCGGCGATCGGGATGTCCAGCCGTCGGCTCAGTTCGAGCGCGTGCTTCGGCTTCCTGGCGCACGCGACGAGTATCTTCGCGGCATAGGTATCCATTATCAGCCTGCATGCTTCGATGGGATCCAAGCTTGCTTTCCTCCGTCCTAACGAGCTCCTGTGGTCGGGCTCGAACAGTAAACCCTGCCTTCATCGACAAAAGCGCTCGCTTGTGACTGCCTGGAGGCTTTTACAGGGTAATGCTGATGGCACGCTCTGAATGAGATGTTCCCTTTTATTCTTTTTTCTGTTCTTATCAGATTGGATAATACCATTTCAGGTATAGATTTGTCGCACCCGGTTTGACAGAATCTAAATATCCGCATGATTCTGAACGGGTTGTCTGATCAGCGATGACAATCGAAGGTTCGGAGTGCAAGTGCGGATACAGGACGATATCCATCAAGTCAACGTGCCCCAGCTGCGGGAGGAGCATGGAGCAGAGGAAGTTCTTCGACGAGGGGAAGGTCCTCTCGTATGTTTCGCTTAAAGTGCAGCCCGAGGATCACGGCGAGCCGATGGATCTCGTCATGGTCGAGATTGACAACGGTCCCAAACTCGTCTGCTGGACGAATGAGCCGATGAAGGCCGACCAGCGCATCAAGGTCTACCTGGACGGGGCCGTCATCCGGTGCAGGTCACCATAGGGACGGACAGCGGCACTCTATTCTCACTTGAAAGAGACCTCTTCTGCCGATGTCACGGAATAATCCTTTCCGAGCGCCGAGGTCTTCTCTCCCAGGAACTTCCTGAAATCCCCCGGCCCGTGCTTCCCCTTCGAGATGTCCGCTACTATCTCGAACAGCATCTTCTGGTAGTAGACGAGCACGAGGGTGTATCCAGCCAGTATGTTGATGTCCTCGTTCGCCATCGCGTTCGAAATCTCGTAGACGGATCCGGGCTTGTCGGGGATGTTGAACTTCATCCTCCAGAGCTTCGTCTTCTCATCCAGGAATGAGATCGAGAGCACCCAAGAAGTCGTGTCGCCTATCAGCATAACCGGAGAATCCTTCTTCCCGAAGAAATTCAGGTACGCCTCCGGGAGCTCGAGGATGCCGCCCTTGAGGAGCCCGGACTTCTTCTCCATCTTCTTCAGGACCCTTGTCGCGACGCGGGGGTTGCCAGGAGCCGACCCCTTCGTGTATCTCTCCGCGAGGTTCGATGGCTCGGTCTTCATGGAATCGACATGCGACAGCGAGGAGTCCCTCGCCTCCTTCATCTCCTTGAACTCCTTCTCGAGGTTCTTCCTGTCGCCGTAGAACGAGAGGTCGACCAGCATGATCCATTTCATCAGGATCGAAGGCATGAAAGCGATGCTCTCGGAGTTCAGGATGTCGATGTTCCGGCTCTTCAGGAACTTCGCGCATTGGGCGAGCGATCCGGGCTGGTCGCTCACCTGGAACGTCACATAGCAGAGCTCGCGGTAGTTCTCAGGGCCGAACGGGGAGACCACGACCTCGTACGAGGTGCGCCCCTCTCCCTCGTACTTAAACATCGTCGTGAAAACCTCGCTGTCATCCAATATCCCCAGCATGTCGGCGATCTTCTCGCCAATCGGGATCTTGCCGTCCCGCATCATCTTGAAGTCCCAGAGCTTCATGGTGGCACTGCCCCAATTCAATCGTAACGGGATAGTGCTAATAAGAGATTTCTATCACTAATGCCTGAATCAATCCTTCAGCGAGAAAACGTAGCGCGTGGGCCTGCGCGCCCTCACACCGGTCCAATATCCGCATCTCTCGCAGCGGTATCCGAGATCGACCGATCCGCCGTACACGGTGAGGTTCTTGATGTGTTCCATCCTCTTCGCGCACACGGGGCAGGTGCTGGATGAGGTCTTGGCCTTCGTGTCCCTGGCGGCGATGCTGATCTTCACCAGCCCACCGTCGATAGCGAGCTTCCTTACGCGGGCTTCCGTCACCCCGTAATCCGGGTCGAGGCTTCTCAGCTCCCTTCTCACCATCTCGGTGAGCTTCCTCTGAGAGTTGACGAGGCCTCTCCTCGCCAAGGCCCGCTTGACCGCTTCCGCCACTTCCTCGTCCTGAGGCACCTTGTATGCCATCGATAGGGAATCTCCTTCGCAGTAATATTTTCTTGGATGCGATTCTGGGGCTGAAATCCATGGAATTCCGATGTACTGGCAGGTCAAACCATGTTAGGCAGAAACAAATAATACCCCGACTGCTCATGATAATCGCACGAGCCCCTCGAGGAGGCCCCTGTTTGAGGAAGAGAATCATCATCATGGGTGCGGCCGGACGGGATTTTCATAATTTCAACGTCTATTTCCGCGATAACAAGCAGTACGAGGTCGTCGCTTTCACTGCAACCCAGATCCCCAACATCGATGGGAGGAAATACCCCCACGTGCTCTCGGGGGACCTTTACCCAAAGGGAATCCCAATCTACCCTGAATCCGATCTGCCAGTTCTTATCGAGAAATATCATGTGGAGCAGGTGATCTTCGCCTACAGCGACATCTCCCACGAGGACCTGATGCACAAGGCGTCGATGGTTCTAGCAGAGGGAGCGGACTTCAGGCTCATGGGCGGGAACCAGACGATGTTGAAGTCAAAAGTTCCGATTGTCGCGGTCTGCGCAGTTCGGACAGGCAGCGGGAAGAGCCAGACCACAAGGAAATGCGCGAAGATCCTCAAAGGGAAAGGTAAAAAGGTCGTCGTCGTCAGGCACCCGATGCCGTACGGCGATCTGAAGAAGCAGATCGTGGAAAGATTCGCGAAGTTCTCGGATTTGGATAAGTACGAATGCACGATCGAGGAGCGGGAGGAATACGAGCCGCACATCGAACTGGGCATCATCGTATACGCCGGAGTTGACTACGAGAAGATACTGCGCCAGGCGGAGAAGGAGGCGGACATCATCATATGGGACGGCGGCAACAACGACACTCCGTTCTACCGCCCGGACCTCCACATCACGATCGTCGACCCACACAGGCCGAGGCACGGGATGACCTATCATCCCGGAGAGACGAACATGCGCATGGCCGATGTCATCATAATCAATAAGATGGACACCGCGAACCGCGAGAAGATCCTCGAATGCAGGGAGACCATCAGGCTGATCAACCCCAAGGCGAAGGTCATCGAAGCCGCGTCTCCGATAAAGGTTGCGAAGCCGAGTATGATACGCGGCAAGCGCGTGCTGGTTATCGAGGACGGCCCGACCGTCACCCATGGCGGGATGGCGTTCGGCGCCGGCCTGATCGCCGCCGAGGACCACGGGGCGAAGGAGATCGTCGACCCGAGGCCGTATGCCGTCGGATCGATCAAGGAAACCTTCGCGAAATACACCCATCTCACAAAAGTGCTGCCGGCGATGGGTTACAGCAAGACGCAGGTCCACGAACTGGAAGCCACGATCAACGCCACCGACTGCGATGTGGTGGTGTCCGGCACCCCGATCGACCTCAACAGGATCCTGAAGGCGAACAAGCCCATCATCAGGACGCACTACGATCTCGTGGAGATAGGCAAGCCCGATCTCGAAGACGTCCTTTCCGGTTTATGATCGAGCCGGTGAGAATCGTTTCATCGGCTCCACAATTATTCTAATAGTCCCAATTATATCCAGTTGATGCTAACGGATGCGGGAGTGGCTGAGCCGGACAAAAGCGCGGGACTTAAGATCCCGTCTCGTAGGGGTACTTGGGTTCGAATCCCTTCTCCCGCACCACCTCCTCGACAATCAGCACATCGGACACATCGACATGTTTTAGCTGCACACGAATGTATTGGATCGCATCGTGTTAGATGGGTTAAAATCTCAGACAGTTTCCTCACAGTTGGAGAAACCTCCCTAAGAATCAGAGCGAAAGGTATTAGACACACCTCTAATTTTTACAAGACAGGTGTCTCGAATGAAGTGCCCGAACTGCGGAGTCGATAATCTCGAAGGGATCAGGTTCTGCAATTACTGCGGGAAGGAATTCCCGAAGGTAGCCCCAGCCGCTGATGTCCCGAGGATGATGAAGTGCCCGAACTGCGGGTTCAACAACCCTGACGGTTCGGTCTTCTGCAACCAGTGCGGGAAGGACATGCGCGTGAGCATCGGCCCGACCGTCGCATCCCCGCTGTCGAACACGAAGCCCTGCAACTCCTGCGGACGAATGATTCCGATCGATGCGAACATCTGCCCCTACTGCCGCTTCAATTTCAAGGCTCAGCCGATGCCGTTCGCGCCTCCGGCGCCTCCTCAACCAGCTTTCGTTCAAGCTCAGCAACCCTCAGAAGCGATTAGGCCATGCACCTCCTGTGGCCGAATGATACCCGCCGATGCCAATCTGTGCCCCTACTGCATGTACAAATACCGAAAATAGGCATTTCGCCTAGATCGTCAAATCGAACGGATGCAAAGGTCCGAGGTGAGCCCAATTCCAACCGAGGATTCCGGAACAGGATCATGTGAAGCTCCCCGAAAAAGGCTTTCCTTTCTCGACGAGTTCTTGACCATCTGGATATTCCTCGCGATGGGGGTCGGACTCGGCCTCGGATATCTCTTCCCCCAGCTTGCCGACCTGCTCGACTCCGTCAAGGTGTTCGACGTGTCGCTTCCGATAGCAGTCGGGCTTCTCATCATGATGTACCCCCCTCTCGCCAAGGTCCATTACGACGAGCTTGGAAAATTGAAACAGGCCAAGAAGATGCTTAGCACGTCCCTCATCCTGAACTGGGCCATCGGACCGATTTTGATGTTCGCCCTTGCCTGGTTAGCCTTTCCCGGGGCGGATCCGACGTCCGCCTCCTTCAGGACCGGACTCATCCTGATCGGACTTGCCAGATGCATAGCAATGGTTCTGGTCTGGAATATGCTGGCAGATGGGGACTGCGAGTACTGCGCGGTGCTGGTCGCTTTGAATTCCGTGTTCCAGATCGTGATGTACTCGGTGTTGGCCTATTTCTTCATCACCGTGATGACGCCGGTGATATCGCCCTCCGCCCAGTCGATCGTCGTCGACATCACAATCCTGGACATCGCGAAAAGCGTTCTGGTATTCCTCGGGATTCCATTTGCGGCAGGGGTCGCGACCTGGCACTTCCTGACCCGGAGGAAGGGGAAGGAATGGTATGAAAGAGTCTTCGCCCCGAGGATCAGCCCGCTCACGATGATCGGCCTCCTCTTCACGATCGTCATCATGTTCTCTCTGCAGGGGCAGCAGATCCTCAGCCGGCCTCTCGAAGTCGTGCGGGTCGCGGTCCCGCTCCTCGCATACTTCCTGCTGATGTTCTTCATCAGCTTTGCGCTCTCCCATCGGCTGGGTTTCACCTACAGCCAGGGCGCGACACAGTCGTTCACGGCGGCAAGCAACAATTTCGAACTAGCTATTGCGGTCGCTGTTGCCACTTTCGGCATCGTTTCCCTAGAAGCGTTCACGGCGGTGATCGGCCCGCTTATGGAAGTGCCGGTCCTCATCAGTCTTGTCAACGTCGCTCTCCGGATCAAAATACGTTACTATGACGAAAATGGAAAACCTATTCGGAAGCACGCTGTCTGATGTCAGAGGACAAATGCCATATCGTATCTGTCGCGGAACCGCTTGACCTTTTTCTTTGTATCCTTCCCTGTCGCAGCTTCCATGAAGATGTCGGCCAGCTCCGGGATGTCGCGCTCCTTCATGCCGAGCCTAGTCATCTCCGCGGTCCCCAGCCTCGCGACCGAGTCGATTATGATGTTCGACTTCTCCATCCTCACCGAGAAATCGTTGAATGTCATGTGGAATTTCTTCTTGACCTTCTTCTGATCGATCAGCAGCTGGTGGGATTCCGTGTATCCGAGGTCTCCGAACATGATCGGGAACCCTCTCTCCGCGAGCTCCTTTCCGAGGCGCTTGGAATTCTTCACAACCTGCTTCGCGTAGGCTGGACCGAACTTCTTCGCCTCCAGTAGGGCCTGACCAAGCGCTGCGACGCGGTTCCAGTGGATGTTATCGACTATCCTCCATGTCAGGTTCTTCCTTATGGCGGCGTCGATCTCCTCGTCATTTGTCACTATCAGCCCCCCCTGCGGTCCGAAAAAGCTCTTGTGTGTCGACCCGTAAAGTGCATCGGCGCCTTCTTTGAGCGGTTTCTGGAACTCCCCGCCGGCGATGAGCCCGAGCACGTGCGAACCGTCGTAGACGAGCGTCGACCCGGCCGACACGCAAGCCTCCTTGATCGGCTTCATATCGTAGGGGAAGAGGAAGAATGATGCGCCGAGGACCACAAGTCGCGGTTCCTTGTCGCGTATCAGCCGGCTGGTCGCTTCGACATCCAGATTGTGACTCTTCGCATCGAATGGCAGACGACATGCCGAAAGGCCTAACAAGTCCGGGATGTAATCCTGTGCGTAGCCGTCGTACCCCCCGTTATCCGGTGCGACCGAGCAGACCACCTCGCCTTTCGGAGCGGTCGATGCGATGACGATCATCGCGGCAATGTGCCCTGACAACGGCTGGACGCATGCGAATTTCGAGCGGAACACCTCGCACGCGACCCTCTCTGCCGATTCCTCGATCTCAGACGACAGCCGAGTGCCCCTGTAGGAGTTCTCTATGAAGTCTCCGGCGAAATCCGCGTTCACTGGAAGGGTGTATCTGTGGCCGAAATCGGACGATAGGAGCGCCCTGAGCTGCGGGCTTGTTACGTTTTCCGATGGAAGCAGGTTGATAGAATCGTGCAGGCGCCACTTGTCCTGCGCCCTCGCCTTTTCTAAGAAATATGTGTTCTTCATCTGATGGCCTTCAGGATCTCTCCGAGCCTTCTCTCGAAATGCTCCATTTCGACGAGCGTGCCGGTGACCAGTATGTCAGCTCCCGCTTCGGTCAGCTCCCTTGCCTTCGCGCCGTCCCTGATTCCGCCGCCTACTATCAGGGGGATCTTGATCTCTCCCCTGACCGCTTTGACCATCGCCGTCGGAACGGGCTCGGACGCGCCGCTCCCAGCCTCAAGATATAGTAACTTCATTCCGAAGAATTCCGCAGCGATCGCATAGGATTTCGCAGTTTCGAGATCTCCCCTCTTGACCAACTGCGCCTCTCCGACCTCTCCGACCTTCATCCCTGGCTCAACGACCACGTATCCCATCGGGATCGGTTCGATGCCCAGCTTCTTGATGATCGGGGCGCCGGCCGTCTGCTCGCCGACGATGTTCTTCGCGTTCTTGGAATTCAGGTAGCTCATGAAGTAGATGGCATCGACGGAAGGGCTGAGCACTCTCGCCCCTGTCGGGAAATGAATGACCGGCTTCGGGGAGCATTTTTTAATCGCTTTGATGGTCATCTCGAGGTTGTTCTGGGTGACCCCTGTCGACCCCCCGACCATGAATGCATCCGTCCCCAAGCGGTCGGCGATCTTCGCGATCTCGCAGGCCCTCGCGGCATCCTGGCTGGCAGGATCGATGAGCGTCATGTGCATCTTATGCGACTTCAGTGTCGCATGAATGTAGTCCAGCACCTTCATGTCTGCACCCCGACAGCGAATGCGAGCAATGCCACAATCATAGCCCACTTATAGATTTTCTGCCCTCTCTTCGGGTCGCTCAGCTGGACGATGCCTCCGTATACG
>Ga0315276_10001124_pt1 | contig 23891 bp, 25 predicted proteins | sample YL17G05_0_MG_FD_204542 | JGI IMG/M metagenome (GOLD analysis project Ga0315276, IMG submission 204542) | Sediment microbial communities from Yellowstone Lake, YNP, Wyoming, USA - YL17G05_0 | ecosystem: Environmental > Aquatic > Freshwater > Lake > Sediment | place: USA: Wyoming | collected... | reverse complement strand
GATCTGCTTTCATTTGGTTATACTCTTGGGCTCGTTTCGCTTGCCGCTCAAGACTGCGTAACCGAGGCTGAAGCTCAGATAAAATATCATGGACTCTTTCCAAATTTCGACGGGTAGTTTCGAGGCGTTTGATTGCCTCTTCACGCCGGGTGCGATGTAAACCAATGCCGGCTGCTTCTTCGAATAAACGTCGCCTTTCTTCAGCTTTCAATGCCAAAGCAGCATCAACAAGTCCTTGACCAATGATCGTATATGTCCGCTCAGCCAATCCAGATTTTGCTAAAACTTCAGATACGTCCTTCAAACGTACACGTTGACCGTTTAATAAGTATTCATTCTCTCCATCACGGTAAGCTCTTCGTGTGATCCCAACTTCAGCAAAATCAATCGGCAGCCAACCGTCATTATTGTCAAAAATGATTGTTGCGGAAGCCATACCTGCTCTGGGACGGTTTTCAGATCCAGAGAAGATCATATCCTCAGTTTTCTTTCCTCGTAATAAACCATACGATTGTTCACCCAATACCCATCGAAGGGCATCGGCAATATTTGATTTCCCCGATCCGTTTGGACCTACGATCGCAGTAATTCCATCAGAGAATTGGAATTCACTCCGGGAAGCAAATGTCTTGTAACCGTGTAATTCAAATGATTTAAGTCGAGCTGGCATAAACTACCTTATCCCAAGTTTTTCAAGTGCATGCTTAGATGCATCCTTCGAGGCGGCTTGTTTGCTGTGGCCTTTACCGATGCCATATACAATATCATCAACAGAAACCTCAACCTCGAAATTCTTATCATGGTCTGGTCCGCTATTTCCAACCAAACGATACATCGGTGTCCCAAATCCTTTTGATTGTGACCATTCTTGCAATATGCTTTTGGGGTGGTGTTCTACCTGGCTGGCAATGATAAATCTTACCTTCGTTTCAAGCATTGGGTCCATAAATTTCCAGACCCGTGAAATATCCTTATCCAAATATAAAGCTCCAATTACTGCCTCAAATGTTGAGCCTAACAAAGGTAAACGTTCACGTCCGCCATTTTCAGCTTCACCATGACCTAACCTCATGGCAGCCCCCAAGTTTAATCCATTCGCAAATTCCGCTAGTTGTTCATTACCCACCAAAGCCGCTCTAAGCCTGGTTAGTTGTCCCTCAGCCATCTCCGGGAACCGATGGTACAACCACGCACCTACCAAGAAATCCAATACTGCGTCTCCAAGGAATTCAAGGCGCTCGTTATCCTCAATTGAATCTCGGTGCTCATTAAAATACGATCGGTGAGTTAGGGCTCTCGTTAATAAACCAATATTATTAAACGATAAGCCAATCCTTTGCGCGAAAGATTGGGGCGATTCCTCAAGTTCACTGCTCCCTGGGAATATATCCATATTTCATCTCCAAAGAACTCAGGGAGCGTCAGACGCCCTGCCAATGCCGAGCATCTGGCGATCCATTAGTTCCATTCCAAAATATATTAAATCTAGCCTTCCTATTATAAGCGATAAAGAACATGGATTGTATTTTTTATTTCATTCACAAGTATAGCAATATATCTCGAACAACATTAGAAATTTTATTCCCCTCTTTGTGGATAATAATCACCTTCGATCCATACTTCGCCGTCTTTACTCACTTCTTTTTTCCATATCGGTACAATCTCCTTAAGACGATCAATTCCATACCGTGCTGCATCAAAAATCCCTGAATCACGGTGGGAGGAAGTGCAGACAATAGTTACTGAAATCGTACCCGGTTTGAGTTTCCCAGTTCGTTGAACCATTGCTATGCTTTCAATATCTTTCCACCGATGTCGAATTTCTTCGGATATCTGCACCATTTTTGATTCGGCCATAACTCGATAAGCATCATATTCAAGTTCATCCGTTTGATGGGGGACGTTTCGCCCTGTCACCCCACGCACAAGTCCCGAGAAAATGCAGGCTGCACCTGTACTTGAGAAAGTAATCTGTTCAAGTATCTTATTTATATCAATTTCCTGATCGACCAAGGCAATGATGGTTGGATATTTCTCAGCTTCGGACCCACCACCACTTACTGGTGGGAAAATCGCTATTTCCGCACCATCAGGAACAAGATATTCATCAAAAGCAAATTCATGGTTCATCGCCACAATGATTGAATCCATGTTTGTTTTTAGATTGGGGTACTTTTCTTGTAATAACACTTTTATATCCGATATATTCGCACCACTGCCAAATTCAATTGAAGTCTCGCGTATACCGGTTTTCTCTCGTATAGTTGCAAAGAATAATACTTTTGCGTGGTTACTCATTTAACACGTCTCCACTTACCCCACCGGTCTTCCTTACCAAACGGATATTTTGGATCCGCATAGTTTTTTCGATAGCTTTCGCCATATCATAAACCGTCAAAGCTGCTACTGCGGTAGCAGTTAATGCTTCCATCTCAACCCCTGTTTTTGAAACCGCTTTCACAGACGAGATAATTTGTACCCCTGGTAAACTGGAATCAAGGGTTAGGTCAACTTTGATCTCCGAGATAGGCAATGGATGGCACAAAGGGATGAGCTCTGAAGTACGTTTAGCGGCCATGATACCAGCAATTTGTGCGACTCCTAGAACATCGCCTTTTTTAGTCATTCCGCCGCGAATTATTTCAAGTGTCTCTAATTTCATAACCACTTCCCCTTGAGCGACAGCCATCCGCTCAGTTTCTCCTTTGTTACTGGCATCTACCATTTTCGCTTTGCCTGAATCATCGATATGGGATAATTTCTGTGCCATGGGAATTTTTATCCATTCATTAGTTTATGGAGAGATTCTTTGTACGGTGGAAAAGCCACGCCGAGATTTGTAATTATTGCGGATATATATTTTGCAGGGGTGACATCAAATGCCGGATTTGCTACTAAAACATCATCTGGGGTTATCTGCGTTTTACCAATGTGGGTGATTTCTCGCTCCGATCTTTCTTCGATTGGGATATCCTTTCCACTGGCAACGGATAAATCAAGTGTTGTGGTCGGTCCAGCGGAATAAAAAGGTACTCCATGGGCATATGCCACTAGCGCTAGATTATAAGTACCAATTTTATTGGCCACATCTCCATTAGAGGCTATTCGATCACATCCAACGAGACAGGCATCAATTTTGTTATTTTGCATTATATATCCACTTGCTCCATCAACGATGACTGTATGAGGGATATCCAATTGCTTTAATTCCCATGACGTTAACCGAGCGCCCTGCATGCGTGGTCGGGTTTCATCTACATATACGTGAATTTTCTTACCACTTTCATGTGCAGCACGGATTATACCCAGCGCTGTACCATAGCCACCTGTAGCCAAGCCTCCTGTATTGCAATGGTGGATTAGGTTGGCTTGGTCAGGGATGAATTGTTGACCATTTGCCGCGATTTTTTTGTTCATCTCGACATCTTCATCTGCGATTATTTGTGCCTCCGAAATTACCATTTGCTTGATTTTATCAACGCATATTTCATTTGATTGATCGACTACATGTAATATTCGATCAATCGCCCCAAAAAGATTAAGTGCTGTCGGCCTTGATTTCCTCAGTATATTTGCTGAATCATTTAATTCATTTCCTAACTTACCAATTTGGTTCGCTTTACTATGAAACGCAGTTAACGCCAGTCCAAAAGCAGCTGCAATTCCAATAGCCGGCGCTCCTCGAATGACCATTTGACGGATGGCTCTCGCTACATCCCCACATTTATGATAATCGCGATATACCACTTCATTCGGCAGTAATCTTTGGTCCAACATTTTCACTACGCCATCTGCCCATCGGGCAGAATAATAATCCCGCATGCACGCCTCCAATACCAAGCTGATAGACAATTATAATCCCCGAAATCCCCACATGTTATAATAACCGACCTATGAATAATATCTTATCAAAATGGAAGACAGGGCTTGCACGTACCAGCAAAGCGACTTTTGGGCAGTTGGCTACACTGTTAGGTGCAACCGAGATTACGGACGATACTTGGGAGCAATTGGAAGCACTTCTCATCAATGCCGATATTGGTGTTGATACGACCCTGAACATCGTGAATAGGTTGGAAGATCGCGTCGATCGTGAAGGGATTACCAAAACAAGCGATATAAACAATATGTTAGTTGAGGAGCTGCGCGCTCATCTTGATACTTCTCCTGCAATCCAATTTTCTATAAAACCCACAATAATATTAATTGTTGGTGTAAACGGCTCAGGAAAAACAACCACTGTCGCTAAATTGGGAAAATGGTATTCTAACCAGGGCAAGCAAATAATTTTAGGGGCTGCTGACACTTTCCGCGCAGCTGGAGTAGACCAGCTGGAAGTATGGGCAGGGAGGTTAAAGTTACCAATTATCAGTGGTCAACTCGGTGGTGATGCTGGTGCAGTTGCGTATGATACAGTCCAGGCAGCGATTGCTCGTAAATGTGATATTGCCATAATTGACACTGCAGGTCGCCTTCACACTCGTTACAACCTGATGGAAGAGCTAAAAAAAGTACACCGGGTAGTTGGTAAAGCCCTTGCAGGAGCGCCCCATGCAGTTTGGCTTGTAATGGATGCTACCACAGGTCAAAACGCTTTACAGCAGGCGCAGGCTTTCAAAAATGCTGTGAACATCACTGGAGTGATCCTTGCAAAATTGGATACATCTGCTCGAGGTGGCATGGCTCTGGCAATTCAAAAGGAATTGGGTTTACCTATCCTTTTTGCCGGACTTGGTGAACAACCGGAGGATTTCGAGCCTTTTGATGCAGATATGTTTATACGTGGAATTATCCAGGAATAGTCAATAAACATCGGGGAACATGCAATTATGCAAGATCTAATCGAAAGACTTAATTCCGCACAATCAAGAATTCAAAGTTTACTGGTGCGTCTTTGACTTACCTGCTAAAGAAATAGAATTAACACAACTCCAAGCATTATCTGAAAATAATGAATTCTGGCAGAATCCAGAATCAGCTCAGCGAGTAATGAAAAAGATAGCCTCGCTAAGGAATATTGTGGATGATTGGAACACCATAGCACAACGCATTTCTTATATATTGGAATTAGCTTACTTACAAGATGAAACACTACGTTCCGAGATATCCACTGAATTAGACAAGATTGAAATTGATCTAGGACGAAGGGAATTTGACGTATTATTGGCTGGAAAATACGATCGGAATAATGCTCTCCTCGCAATCCATTCTGGCGCTGGGGGAGTCGATGCACAAGACTGGACTGAGATGTTGGAGAGAATGTATCTGAGGTGGGCTGAGAATAAAGGATTCAAGGTAGATATCCTCGATGTGAGTGAAGGCGAGGAAGCTGGGATAAAAAGTGTAACAATTGCAGTTGAGGGTGACTACGCATTCGGGTATCTTAGACCTGAAAAAGGAGTACATCGGCTGGTCAGGTTATCACCATTCGATGCGGCTCATCGCCGACATACATCTTTTGCTTTAGTTGAAGTGTTACCCGAAGTTGAGGATGATTCAGATATTGAGATAAATCCAGATGATATACGCATCGATGTATACCGTTCCTCTGGTGCAGGTGGACAAAATGTCCAAAAAAATGCCACAGCTGTAAGGATTACACATATCTCAACTGGTCTCGTAGTTACATGTCAAAATGAACGTTCTCAAACCCAAAACCGGGAAAATGCTATGCGTGTGTTGCGCTCACGGTTGTTGGAAATAAAAGAAGAACAACAAGTAGCGACCTTAGCTGAGCTACGTGGTGAATATATAAAGGCGGAATGGGGAAGTCAAATTCGTTCGTATGTGCTTCATCCATACCAAATGGTCAAAGACCATCGCACAGATTATGAAGTTGGTAATGCTCAGGGTGTGCTCAATGGGGATATTGACGGATTTATTGAAGCATATCTGCGATCAAGTTTATCCAATGGATAAATCTCATCAATTTAAAATTAAAGCAACACCACCCATTATAGATTTGTCACAAGTAAGATTGTTCGGTTTAATTCTCCTATTCACAGTTCTATCATTTACCTTGGTGGGATGTGTAACTTTCAATGATCCCGAAGCCTCACAAGAGTATACTTCAGACACGATTGGCACACTTAATGATCATACTTTCATCGGTCAATCCCTAATCTCCCGAAGGCCTGACCTGAACGGAATAACGATATGGCTCACTCCGTCTATTATGCAGGGAAACGCATCTGCCAATACTGAGCCAAATTCTATCAACTTAAAGCTGTTCCATTCCCCAACGGATGTTTCTCCAATTTTTGAGACCTCCATCCTTACACCAATTTCAGGAAATAATATACCTCTCACCATCCAGATTCCAAACCAAAATAATCCTGCTGATGAAAGCTATTTCATACAGCTGACAACATATTCGGGATCCTCCCAGATCAATGGTCGTAACGAAGATATATATCCCCAAGGGCAGGTCTATATTAATGGTCAACCAATCATTGCTGATATAGCTTTTAGGTTAAGCTACGATTACAACCTTGATGCTTTGGTTCAAGACCTTAAGCGAGGGGTAACTGATATCTGGCTTGTTTTTCCTTTGTTAATCATGCTTTGTTTACCCGGCTGGCTGCTTTTGGAGTTTTCAGGATTACGAAGACGATTTGATTTTGGAGAACAGACGGCACTATCAATTGGGATCAGTCTTGGCTTGATTCCAGTAATCATGTTATGGACATCCATATTAAATATCAAATGGACAGGGAATAGTGTTTTATTTATCGCTGGTTTTCTTGTCGGTCTGTTATTCATTCGTTTACTCTACATTTACATTACCTTAAGGAAAGCCACTAATGATAACAATCGCTCTAACGACCAGCATCCTACCCACCAAAATGGATCCAAGCATCACCTAGCCATTCCATTAACATTGATCTTGATATTTCTCGGTACTCTCTCGGTTCGATTGATCATGGTGCGCGATCTGGCAACCCCTGCATGGGTGGATTCAGTCCACCATGCCCTGATCACCCGAATGATCTTATCCATGGGCTCTTATCCTACGAGCTATTCACCTTATATGGACATAAATCCGACTTCTTATCACCCAGGATTCCATAGTATTGTTGCAGTATTTGCCTGGTTAACAAATTTAAGTATTGATAAATCATTATTGATATTAGGCCAGGTTTTAAATACATTGGCAATATTCTCGGTGTATTTGTTCACAAAAACGTTGACTCAAAGTTCTGTTGCTGGAATATTTGCAGCAATAATCACAGGTTTCCTTACTCCAATGCCAGCCTATTATACAAGCTGGGGAAGATATACCGAATTAACCGGTCTATTAATTTTGCCCGCAGCCTTTGCAATTATCAAGTTACTGATGGATGGGGAGACAAGCAAGCAAATATATTGGGTCTTCATTTTGAGTGCAATCACTTCCGCCGGGCTATTTTTAGTCCATTACCGTGTTATTGTATTTCTTGGGTGTCTTATCCTTTCATATTATATAATTTACGTATTGATTAAGAAGGGTCAGCCAGGGTCGAGTAAAACCAGGGTTTTGTTTTTAACCTTTGTCATGGTTTTTATAGCTATATTGTTGGTATTTCCATGGTTTTCTCAGACAATTACAAGTACTGTCTTGCCTTTGCTGAGAATTATTGGAACGAGTTCAGTAGCATTTTTCCAAGATTTTTCTTGGTCTTATATCACCGCTGCTCTTGGTAAATATACTCTTGTATTCGCAGGACTAGGTCTAGTATGGGGGATGATTGAACAAAAACGTTTCGCCTACTTGCTCATGGTTTGGATAGTGTTATTGTTCTTGATTGCCAATTTCGATGCACTTAATATTCCTGGAGGCGGTCTAATTAACAATACCTCCGTGGAAATCATGCTTTTTATTCCAATTTCCATCCTTGGTGGTTATTTGATCGATCAATTATATATTCAATGGAAATATATAATTCCCTTAAAGCTGATCACTCCTTTCAAGGGAACAATAATTATTCTTTCTATATTGTTGGCATATTCTGGATCCAAACAATTAATTACAATAATCAATCCGATTACCATCCTTTCCAGAAATTCAGATTTATCTGCAATCGATTGGATACGCGAGAACATCCCTGAGAATGAAACCATCGTGATTAATCCCTTTGTATGGGGTTATGGATTATATGCAGGCAGTGATGGAGGTTCCTGGATATCTCCATTATCCGGGAGAGCTACCCTACCACCACCGGTTTTATATGGTTTGGGATCTGGTAGTAAGATGGTTAAAGAGCAAAGTCAAAAAGTAATAAACTTTAGCTCTAATCCATCAGCTTTGTGGGAATTTTTTTCCACCAATAAACTGCATTATGTTTATATTGGAGCTAAGGGAGGCGTCTTATCACCCGAGCTATTAACCAAAAGCGAATTATTTACAATTAATTATAATAGAGATGGTGTTTGGATATTTTCCACTAAACCTTGACAGGCTAGACGCACACACGTATAATCTGAACCTGCCTGCCCGTATGGGCAGGTGTTATTGTGAGGAAGTAAAGAAGGCAACTCCAGTACCAGGTTTTGCCAGATGATTGAAACAGGAGTAATTTCATGACACCCCAACCAAAAAGGAAACACACTTCTGGTAGGCGCGATCGGCGGCGTGCCCATGATGCATTGGCAAATCCAAACCTGGTTGTATGCAGCAACTGTGGAGAAATGCGTTTGCCACATCGAGTATGTCCAAATTGCGGTCACTTTAAAGGCCGGGAAGTAATCGAAATCAAAGAAGAGAAGAAGTAATTTTCAAACGAGCCGTGAATATCACGGCTCGTGAATTTTTAATAATTCCTATGAACGATCAAAATTTCGCCTTTGTTTTTCCAGGTCAGGGATCTCAAATTGTAGGCATGGGTAAAGCATTAGCCCAGTCATTCACTGTCGCCAATGAAACATTTACGCAAGCGGATGACGTCTTGGGGTTTTCTCTCTCTAAGGTGGCTTGGGAAGGTCCAGAGGAGAGCCTTAACGATACGATAAACACACAACCTGCCTTATTCACTCATTCTATTGCGGTCCATCAAGTGATTCGAAGTTTATATCCTGATCTAAAACCTTCCTTTGTTGCCGGGCATTCTATGGGAGAGCTTAGTGCATTGGTCGCAGCAGGCGCATTAACCTTTATTGATGGTTTGAAATTAGTGAGAATCCGGGGTGAGTTGATGAAAAATGCTGGGGAAAAATCTCCTGGGGGCATGGCAGCAGTGTTGGGCATGGATATTACTCTACTCGAGCAGCTTTGCTCCGAGGCAAGTAATAAATCAGAAATTGTGCAGGTTGCCAATGACAATTGTCCGGGCCAGGTGGTTATCTCCGGATCAAATAATGCGCTTGACCGAGTACAGCCACATCTGGAAGCTGCTGGAGCAAAGCGCGTCATTCGGTTGGCAGTAAGCATCGCAGCACATTCTCCATATATGGCGACCGTTCAGGCAGATTTCAATAAAACTGTCGCATCAACACCCATCCATGCTCCTTTAATCCCAACAATTGGTAATGTAACCGCAATGCCCCTACTGGATGCAAATCACATCAGAGAGGATCTTCAAAATCAATTGACACACCGGGTCCGATGGACTGAAACAGTCCAGTTCCTGACTGGACAAGGAATATCTATGTTCTTGGAGATTGGGAGCGGGTCGGTATTAAGTGGGTTGATTAAAAGGATCGATCGTAACGTAATCACCATTTCCATCGGTAGCCCCGATGATTTCCGGCACCTACATAGTTTGTAATCTGTCATCAAGCACCCCCAGAGAACGAATGAGGTATAATAATATCGTCTTTTTATATGTTGATTCTAGGAGTATGTTATGACAGCGGTAGATTTTTGCTCGATGCAAGGACGAGTGGCTGTAGTTACTGGTGGTGCACGCGGGATCGGACGATCAATTGTGGAAAAACTTGCCCTTTTAGGCGCAGACGTAGTTATCGCAGATATGTTGGTTGAATTGGCAGAAGATACTGCGAGTGAGATTTCCCAATTGACCCAAAGAAAATTGATTGCAACTAAAGTTGATGTTTCGGATGGAAAATCTGCAAATGAGATGATTGAACAAACGATCAAACAATTCGGGAAAGTAGATATCCTGGTCAACAATGCAGGAATCACTCGCGATATGCTCATCCTTCGTATGGAGGAAGCCGACTGGGATGCCGTCTTGGATGTTAATCTTAAAGGTGTTTTTAATTGTTCCAAAGCAGTTATCCGACCGATGATGAAGCAACGTTATGGTCGTATTGTAAATTTATCATCAGTTTCTGGTCAGGCAGGTCAAGCTGGTCAAACTAATTATTCGGCTTCAAAAGCTGGTATTATCGGCTTTACCAAAGCTCTTGCTCGCGAAGTCGCTTCAAGACAGATCACTGTTAATGCGGTTGCGCCAGGTTTTATCCCGACTTCATTAACGAATGACCTATCTGAAGATCTTAAAAAATCCATTCTCGGAGCTACACCAATTGGTCGTATGGGAAGACCTGAAGAAATTGCTGCTGCAGTGGCTTTTCTCGCTTCTGAAGAGGCATCATATATCACCGGACAGGTGCTTGCCGTCGATGGCGGAATGGCAATGATGTAATTCATTTTAATCTAATAGGGAAATAAGCATGAGTGAAACTGACCAATCTCAAGGAAAAACCACAATAGCCCCGGAAGTGTTATTGACCATTGCTCAACTGACAACTTTGAACGTTGAGGGAGTGAGTCGTCTCAGTCACGTTCAAATTGGAGTGAATCAATTGCTTAAGCGTACCCAAAAACGTGAGGGCGTAGTGGTAAATGTTGTTGATGATGTAGTTCATTTTGATATTTATGTGGTATTAAAGAGTGATGTGAATGTACGCGATGTCAGTCATAACGTTCAACATGAAGTGTCTCGGGCTATATCAGAGATGGTAGGAATGTGTGTTGGTGAGGTAAACATTCATGTCGACGATATCGATTACCCATCGGAGGCTGAAGCATAACCTAATATGAAACCTCGAACCAGGGCACGTAGCATTGCCCTGCAGGCACTTTACGAAATTGATATAACCGGTCATCCTCCAGAACTGGTAATCAATGAGAGATTATCTGAAACGCCTCTGGAAGATAATTTAAGTGATTTTGCTCGTATGATTGTGTTTGGAATACAACCCCTAATTAAAGAGCTTGATCAGATTATTGCAAAGCACGCTCCGGAATGGCCTCTGGATCAGGTAGCAACCATTGATCGTAACATAATGCGGATTGCTTTATGGGAGATCGCAGTCAGTAACCAAACCCCATTGAAAGTCGCCATAAACGAAGCCGTTGAGTTAGGGAAAATATTCGGTTCCGAAAGCACGCCCCGATTTGTAAATGGTGTATTGGGCAGCCTTGCATTACACCATAATGATATTATTCAATATTTTAAGAGCCTAAGCTAACAATTCTCTTCCATGGAACTATTTGGTATTGGTCCACTCGAGCTATTATTTATCCTTCTGATTGCTCTGATCATACTCGGTCCAGGCGATATGGTTAAAGCTGGGTTAACCCTGGGTCGCTTTTTAAGAAAAATAATCACCTCACCTGAATGGCGTACTGTCCAAAAAGCTTCACACGAGCTTCGAAATTTACCGAATCGATTAATGCGCGAGGCAAACCTAGATGATCTATCGAAAGACCTGGCTGATATTAATATAATTGGTGGACAGGTAAAGAGCGATATAAAAAAGGTGGAACGGGATCTTTCTCCATGGACCACCCCTCCACATTCTACTGACTTGAAGACCGATCAAGCAGGACCTCAAGAATCAATAATTAATACCGTGGATCTACCAAATTCTTCGAACGATGACCTATAACTAATGCATAAGGTGTTGCGCTCTATTTGGCAGGTTATCTCTTTTCCAGTACGTTTTATTATCTGGGTCGGACGCAGAATTAAAACACTCCTTAAACAAGGATCACAAAACATTTCATCTTATTTCAAAGATGAAGAAATAGATGATACTCCGATTGCTGAGTCTCTCGCTACCACAATTGGAAATCCCAACGCACTTCTTCCCCATATAAATGCATTACGGAAGCATTTAATCCGGGCAGTTTTAGCGATCGTCATTGCCGCAGCCTTATCGTTCTTGTTTGTTCATAATATTTTGAGCTTTCTGGCAAAACCTATAGCCGGTGGTATTGATGAATTAATTGCAATTGATGTAACTGAAAACGTCGGGACCGTCATGCGGGTGACCCTCCTGAGCGGGTTTACCATCGCCTTACCATATGTGATATTCGAAATTTGGTTGTTTATCGCCCCAGCTCTTCGGGTAAAATCACGTATAAAAGGAATCATCGCAATACCGGTGTCATTATTACTATTTGTTGGAGGGATGGCTTTTGCTTTTTTTGTAATGCTTCCTACAGCCTTACCATTTCTGTTCAATTTTATGGGGTTATCCACACAACCTCGCCCCTCTTCATATTATAATTTTGTGACTCTAATTATGTTCTGGATTGGTGTGACTTTTGAATTCCCTTTAGTGATCTACTTATCGGCAAGCTTAGGACTGATCAAGGCAAAAACCTTTGCTACACAATGGAGGCTTGCCATTGTAATCATCGCTATATTGGCGGCTGCAATAACTCCAACTGTTGACCCGATCAATATGGGGATCGTAATGGCCCCAATGATCATTCTTTACTTCATCAGTATTGGTCTCGCATATATCGCTGAACGAGGTCGATCTACAAAACAAAAGGAGGCGATAAGCAATAATTAATTCAAAGTATGGAATAGGATAATCATCATAAAATCAGTATCTGTTCACATAAGGAGGTATCCATGCAGGAAAGAGTTGCCATCGTGGGAGTAGGCTGCACAGGTTTTCGATCAATAACACCTGAATCGTCATATAAAGAAATGGTTTATGAAGCTGCCACGCGTGCCTACACCGATGCTGGTGTAGATCCTCGTCGTGATGTGGAGAGTTTTGTAACCGTGGCAGAGGATTTTCATGAGGGGACCAGTATATTTGATGAATACACTCCAGATCAAATTGGGGGTGCGCTAAAACCCGTGCATACCATAACCGGGGATGGACTACACGGAATTGCAACAGCATATATGCTAATCCGCACAGGACAATTTGATATTGTGGCTGTCGAAGGTCATAGTAAAGCTTCGAACATAAAGACCCTTCCCGAGGTTACTGCCTATGCGCAAGACCCCGTATTAAACCGACCTTTAAAACTCAACAGCCACTTCATTGCTGGTTTGGAAATGAATCGCTTTTTATTTGAGACTGGAACATCTCATGAACATTGTGCTGCTGTGGTTGTGAAAAATAGATACAATGCTTTAAATAATCCTGTTGCCCCTTACGGCGCAGACCTAAACTTAGAAGATGTTCTTTCTGGTTCAATGTTATCATGGCCGCTAGGAATACGTGAAACTGCTGAACACGCTGATGGTGCTATCCTAATGGTCCTTGCATCGGAGGATAAAGCAACATACCTGACCGACAAACCGATTTGGATCTTGGGAGCAGGATGGAATAATGATTCCGCCGCTCTGGAAAACCGCGACTGGGCACACGCAATATATGCTGAGGAAGCTGCCAGGATGGCATACAGGCAAGCGGGAATAAACAATCCTCTTGAAGCAATCGATATAGCAGAAGTAGATGACACATACGCTTATAAAGAATTACAGGCGTTGGAAGCCTTGGGTTTTTGTCGAGAAGGAGAAGCTGGCATCTTAACCGTGGAGGGATTCACCAGTCCGGATAGTGGTTTACCGGTGAATGTGTCTGGCGGGAGTCTGGGTATGGGTAATCTATTGGAAGCCAATGGTCTTGCCCGTGCATACGAAATTGTCCTTCAATTAAGGGGTGAAGCAGGTGTTCGACAAGTTGAAGATGTCAACATCGGTCTGGCACAATCATGGCGTGGGGTGCCATCCAGCAGTGGTGCAGTATTGATACTCGCCAACTAGAAAGGATACCAAAATGGGAATGCGAAAAGTAGCCGTTGTGGGTGCTGGTATGACCAAATTCGTTCGACGCGCCCAGGAGACACCCAAAGAATTATCCTGGGAAGCTGCACACATGGCCCTAGAATCATGTGAGATGACGATGGATGATATTGAAGCAGTTTGTCTAGGAACTGCCCCCGACGCGTTCGATGGCATCCATATGAATGGTGAATATTTGAGCGATGGTGCAGGTGCCTGGCGAAAGCCATATATGCGCTCCTATGTTGGAGGTGGCACAGGAGTGTTTGTACCGATCCAGGGTTGGTACCATATCGCATCAGGTTTATTCGATGTTGTTATGGTTGTTGCTGAGGAAAAGATGTCATCATATTATCCTCATGCTCAGGCAGCTTTCCTAACAATTTTCGACCACACAACTGAACGCCCGCTTAAACCTAACCTTCTTTGGATATTTGCAATGGAAATGAACCGATACATGACCACATACGGAATTTCCAAAGCTGATATTGCTCAGGTAGCCGTGCTACATAAAAGAAACGCAGCTGACCATCCCTGTGCTCTGCTTGGAGATGCTGATATTACATTGGACGATATCCTCAAATCAGAAGTCCTGGCGTGGCCAGTTCAGCGTCTTGATGTCAGTCCAGTATCCGATGGTGCCGTTGCAGTGATTTTGGCAGCAGAACATGTAGCAAAAAGGATCACCGATAAACCTGTATGGATAGAAGGCGTGGGCTGGCATCTGGACACAGGTTACTGGACGAATCGTGATCTAGCCTATCCGCGTTATGTCGAATACGCTGCACGGATGGCTTATGACATGGCTGGAATTAAAGAGCCTCGCAAGGAAATCCACATTGTTGAACCCTACGACCCATTTGATTACAAAGCTTTGCATCATCTTGAAGGGCTCCAGCTTGCAGAACGAGGTAAAGCTCCAGAACTGTACAGTGATGGCACAGCCTCGCGCACCGGAAACATGCCTGTCTGTCCCTCAGGTGGTTTATTGGGAGTTGGAAATCCCATCGCAGCTGCTGGGTTAATGAAAATTGCTGAGTTGTTTTGGCAATTGCGCGGTGAAGCTGGAGCTCGTCAAGTTCCAGGTCAACCTCGTCGTGGATTAGCTCAAGCATGGGGTGACCTGATGCAAGTTGGTACCGTTGTCATCATGGGGAGATGAGGAGGAATATATGACTGCAAATATTAAAGAGTTTCCTGGAATATCCTTAAATGAGCAGGATTTTGCTGATGGAAAAATTTTGTATAATTTTGATAAACTCAATGGACTTTATGCCTGGGATACGGGCATCGGGATAGGAAGTTACTTAGCCTCTCTGAAAAATGGTGTAATCCTGGGTAGCCATTGCAAAACTTGCCGAAAAGTAGTTGTGCCACCGCGGACAATCTGCGAATGGTGTTTTCGTCCCATGGATGAATTTGTGCCATTAAAAGACACCGGCATTGTCAATACTTTTTCCCTTTGTTATGTGACCTGGGATGTTCAAAGGATTAAGGACCCAGAAATACCAGCCGTAATAGATATCGATGGAGCATCACCAATGCATGGCATTATGCACATGCTTGGTGATGTTGATCCCCAAGAGGTCAAGATTGGAATGCGTGTGCAGGCAGTATGGAAACCTACAAGCGAGCGAAAAGGTTCGATCAACGATATCCAATATTTCAAGCCCATCGAGGAGAAGTGACATGGCACTCCTAAATCGTGATCCCAATTCTCCTGTCGTTTGGAATGGTGAGTTACCAATTACGAACCGGTATACATATGGACTGGCTGGAGAAAAATTTTTCCGTACCTTGAAGGATGAAGGGCGTATCCTCGGAACCCACTGCCCACACTGTGACCAAACCTATGTCCCAGCGGCAATTTTCTGCGAACGATGTCTCGCCAAGCTTGACGATTGGGTGGATGTTGGAACGAGTGGAGAGGTCAACACATTTACATTCCTACAAGTAAATCTCAATGGCAGTCCACTAGAGAAACCAGAGATCATAGCTTTTGTTCGCTTCGGCGATGGTGGTTTGATACATCGCCTGGGTGAAATTACTCCCGACCAGGTTGAGATTGGAATGATGGTTCAAGCAGTATTTAAACCATCCTCCGAGCGAATTGGATCAATCCTGGATATAGACTATTTTAAACCCGTTTAACTTTAATAAAATCAACAAAAGAAATCAACCCCTGCTTTGGTTGCGGGGGTTGATTTTTATCAGAACATCATAGCATTTACTTTTGCCATCGTTTCCCTTGGGGGACGTAACCGTTCTTCTGTTAAGCGGTTTAATGGCTCATCTGGCAGGTTGTATAATTCAACAAGCGTCGATGGAGTTTGATTAATATAGATCAAACCAGTGATCAGACAACAATCCTTGTTGGATTCTTCCAAAACTCTCATCGCTTCCGCTCGATTTTTCGGGTCATAATCGCGATCTAATTTTTTCAATATCACCATGGAGCCATCATGCATAATCACTTCCTTTATTTGACCATCTTCATAATCAACCATAATCTCTTCCGCACGCGGTACATAGGATAGATCGTGCAATGCCACCTCATGTTCTTTCCCCCAAGAGTAGGAATGACTGGTATTATCCTGGTTATTAAAGGTAACACAAGGACTGATGATATCCAAAACAGCAATTCCCTTGTGACTTAAAGCGGCTTTAATTAATTCCTTCACCTGTTTCGGGTCTCCTGCGAATGACCGTGCAACGAAGGTCGCATGACTCACCAATGCTTCCCAGGCAATATCTATCGGTAAATATGGATTCGTTCCTTGTTTCTTGAGTTCTAACCCTTCATCAGCGGTAGCAGAAAATTGACCCTTGGTTAATCCATATACCCCATTATTCTCGACTATATACACCAATGGCACATTTCGTCGCAAAACATGCTTAAATTGTCCCATCCCTATGCTCGCAGTATCCCCATCACCACTCACGCCAATCCCTTTGAGGGAGATATCTCCAAACATTGCTCCAGTAGCTAATGACGGCATGCGACCGTGGAGACCATTGAAACCAAATGAACGGTTCAAAAAATAGAATGGGCTTTTACTGGAACAACCAATGCCACTAAATTTAATCATATTCTCTGGGATGATGTTTAATTCATAACAGGCAGCAATAATCTGGCTTGAGATTGAATTATGCCCACATCCCTGGCATAGTGAGCTTGGATTTCCTCGATAATCATTTTTGGTTAAACCAACAAGATTGACTTGGGCTTTTGATGTTTGCGAAATTTGATCAGTCATTTTTGTTGTTCCTCTTTTTTAACTACCTGATTCACCACCCATTGTGGAGTAAGTGGTAGACCATCTAGATGCGAGAGGGAAATTAGCTTCATCGTGCTATCTGGTATTTCTAAGCTAAGTATTTGGTGTAATTGCCCATCGCGATTAAGCTCAACTACATAATTTCGTTCATGCGATCGAACGAAGTCCTTCACTTCAGGTGCTGTGGGTAAAGAACGAATGCGCAAATGGTCGATTTTTACTCCTTCTTTCCTAAAGATGCTCAATGCTTCATCGATAGCTACATCTGTAGAACCATAGGAGATGATACTAATGATTGCTCCAGTTGTTGATGTAATAACTGGTTTTGGAAGGACTGCGACATTGCTATCAATTTTACGACCCAATCGGAGCAGATTATTTTCCCAATCTTTTGGTTGTTCACTATAATTTGCATATTCATCGTGACCAGTACCACGCGCAAAATATGCTGCATTTGGCGACTTGTTGCCTGGAAGTGTCCTGTATGGAATTCCATCACCATCAACATCCAGATACCGCCCCCATTTGCTTTCCAATTTCATAAAGTCTTCCTCCCATAATATTTTTCCACGGTCCATCGGTTCGTCAGGATATTCGAATGGTTTAGTCATCCACTGATTCATGCCAAAATCCAGATCTGATAACACGATCACAGGGGTTTGTAATCTCTCTGAAATATCAAACGCTTTCCAGCCAAATTCAAAACATTCTGTAACTGAACCGGGAAACAGGACTACATTCTTTATATCCCCATGGCCCATGTAATATGCCAATCTCAGATCGCCTTGGGAGGTTCGTGTTGGCAGCCCTGTCGATGGACCAATACGCTGGATATCCCAAATTACCACCGGAACCTCAGAGAAATATGCCAGACCGACATATTCAACCATCAAACTCAATCCTGGCCCCGATGTTGACGTCATTGCACGCAGACCAGACCATCCAGCCCCAACGACCATTCCGATGGCAGCCAGTTCATCCTCTGCTTGCAGGATGACGCAGGTGTTCTTCCCGGTGACCGGGTCCTTACGGAAGACTGGTACAAATTCATTTAACGTCTCAGCCAACGAGGTCGCTGGGGTGATTGGATACCAGGCTGCAAATTGTAAACCGCCATATAAAGCGCCTAAAGCCGCTGCGGTATTTCCATCTGCCATTATGTATCCGTCTGTCTGATTGGAAGCCCTAACGGAATAAGCATCTGTTTTTTGCAGGTTTTTTACCGCCCATTCATATGCATTTTTCACCATACCCCAATTTAGTTCGATTGGTTTTTGTTTACCTTTAAAGTGAAATTCCAGGGCTTGGTAAATATTTTCCATGTTTATCCCCAAAATATTAGCAATAATCCCTACATAGACCATATTCGCGATGTAATCACGGATATTGGAAGGTGCTCCGGAATCTCTCACCATCTCTTTCACAGGCATAGGATACAAATGAATATCATTCCGGTTTATTTGAAGTTTAATACTATCGTCATAAAATAAGACTCCGCCCTCAACCAAACCCTCCAAATCTTTAACAAAAGTTGAAGGATTCATTGCAACCGTAACCTCTTGCGTCTCACATCTTGCTAAATGACCATCTTCATTCACTCTGATCGTATACCAGGTGGGCAATCCCTGGATATTAGAAGGAAAGAGGTTCTTTCCAGAAACAGGAATGCCCATCTTGAACAGCGCCCGCATTAAGGTTAGGTTGGATGTTTGGCTGCCTGAGCCATTAATAGTAGCCACGGTTATACTAAAGTTATTGATAACAGGTTCCACTGGTTTTACACCTCCGGGATTGGAATCCGTATTTTCTTTAATCATTATTACACCTTAACTTCTCAATCCATCAATTTTCCAATAATTCCATTGTAGAAGCCATCATCAATCCAACTGCTGTCGGAAGTATACTTTCATCGAAGTCAAATTTAGGATGATGGTGTGATGCATCCAAATTCTTGTCCTTGTTTGCTGATCCTATAAAGAAATAGCATCCTGGGATCTGCTGCATTATAAAAGCCATATCTTCAGAACCCATTGTCATAGATTTATAATCCAGATGGTCATTAGGTAAGACCCTTCCTGCCACTTGCTGAACCCGATTTGTGATATCTGGATGATTAATAACCGCGGGGGTAATCAACCTTATTTCTATTTTGGATTCACATTCCAGTGCAGAGGATACATTTTCCACAATATGATGAAATCTCTTAATCACCAGATCACGTATTTCAGGCTCAAATGTCCGTATTGTTCCCTTTAACTCCACTTCAGATGGGATAACATTGAATGCCTCGCCTCCTCGAATAGAAGCAACCGTAACAACGGCTGATTTTAATGGAGGCACATTCCTGGAGGCAATACCTTGCAATAAATTTATCACTTGAGCTGCAGCCAGAATTGGATCCTTACATAGATTGGGTACCGCCCCATGCCCGCCCTTGCCAGTGATCTTTATAGTAAATATATCTGCAGCTGCCATTACAGGCCCGGGAACAATTCCTATCCACCCAACTGGTTTTTCATTCCATACATGCAGAGCTAAAACGGCATCAGGTTGGGGACTGACCAAAATTCCATCCGCAATCATTCGCTCCGCTCCTCCAAGTCCCTCTTCTGCGGGTTGAAATACCAGCTTGACAGTTCCCTTAAACTCATTACAATGCTTATTTAATATTTTTGCCACAGTCAGCCCAATTGCCACATGCCCGTCGTGTCCACACGCATGCATCACTCCTTTATTTATTGACGCGTATTCCGCCCCAGTCTCTTCCTGAATCGGAAGAGCATCCATGTCAAAGCGTAATAATATAACCTTACCAGTGGTGTTTCCTTCAAGCAGAGCCACTACACCAGTCGCTCCCACCCCTGTCTTCACTTTCAAACCCATACCTGTTAGCTCTCTGGCCACAATATTGGCTGTCCTTATTTCCTTCAATCCAATTTCAGGGTGCATATGGAAATCACGACGAAGATCACGTGTATATTCAAATAATTCTTGCGCTTCATCAAGATAATTGATCATATTACCTCATAATAATTGAGTGATATTTGTTCTAAATTGGTTACAGTTATTATCCCAGGATTAATCGTCGAAATTTTTCTTCATAGCTTGGTTTTTCAGGGGTGCTATCAGGATTTCGACGATTACGCATGCGTTCTGCCAATTTTTCCGGTTCACCAATCTGACTCTTATGCTCATACAAGGCTTGTATTTTTATTTCCCAAGTATCAGACACATCCAAGATAACATCCGGTTGTAAAGTTCCGCAGACCCAAACTTCGCGCACGATATGCGGTTCGAGATTTTCATCTTTCCATAATTCGACAAAACTTAAGTGATCACGTGCAGAAGGAAATACAGCATCCAAAGTAGCCTGTCCAGCTGCGCGGTGATCAGGGTGATTTAATCCCGCATTTGCCGTAAATAAGGTTTGCGGATCACATGTGACCAATATATCTGGTCGGATAGTTCGGATTACTCGTGTAATATCCCGCCTCAGATTAATATCTGGTACAAGGTAGCCATCGGGATAATTTAGAAATCTGACATCATCAACTCCTAAGATTTTTGCCGCAGCGTTTTGTTCCATTTGCCGGATGGAACATAATTCATCAGATCCTAGTGTTAAATCTTTGGTCCCTTTATCACCACATGTAAGTAGGCAATAAATAACATGATGACCAGCTTTTACCCAACGAGAAATCGTTCCACCACAAAAGAATTCAGGATCGTCAGGATGTGCAAGAATTATTAATATCTTCTGCGAATAATCCCAAGCATCAACAATCTTATCGGTTTCTACCATAAGGCTTCTTTTTTCCTTTATTCATATCCAGACTGGTATCATCAGGACAGTTCTCACAGGAATTATCAGCCTTCTTCTGTAATGCATCCAATTCTTCCAATGGGTGTATATCTTCCCGCAAAAACTCGTGCTGACCGCCCTGTTCCAATTCAACCAATATTGTTTCTTTCAATGGATTAACATCTATAACTTTTCCATTACCTTTGGAGGTTACAACCAATTTTCCTCGTTTTGGTAATTGCTTTCGGGCTTCTACATATAGTTCGTATTCATAAACCAGGCAACACCTTAATCTTCCACACATACCCGTTATTTCAGTAGGTGTGAGTGAAATTCCTTGTTCTTTAGCCATTTTTATTGAAATAGGGCTGAACTCTGTTAAAAATGCTGTGCAACATCGGCATTCCATTCCACATGCACCCATACCTCCGAGGGTTTTTGCTACATCCCTCGGTCCTACGAGATGCATTTCAATTTTCGATTGCTGATATGTTCGTTGTATATTTCGCCTTAGTGATTTTAAATCTGTTTTTTCTCCCTCTTCACTACTATAGACAAATAACAGCCGGCTTCCATCCAAACTAAATTCCGCCGATACAATCTTTACATCGTTCAAACCAAGATCCGTTACTTTTTTTCGGCACTCTTTAACAGCTTCTATCTCCCTCTTTTCCCACTGTTGACGTACTAATAGATCCTGAGGAGTGGCTATACGCAATATCGATTTTATTCCGGATGAAATGTTGCGATCTGGGTTATCGATAAATTTTACTATTTTTCCTAGTTGGGTCCCTCGACTCGTCTCAACCACCACATAATCATCTGGTTGAATCCCTTTAAAACTACTAGCATCAAAGTAATATAGTTTTCCAATCGGCTGAAAACGCAATCCGACGATGCATGTTTGTGAAGTCCGATTTTGCACTGTATCTTCCACTAAACTAACCTCTTTTCGTATCGATCGATCTCAATCAAGAATTGTGATGGGTATCGTAGTATTGTTCTCCAATGCAGCCATGCTGATTTTTGCTGCAATGACCTCTGCAATACCTCTTAATGCAAATGCTGCAGGAGATTTTGGATTTTCGACAATGACTGGTCTGCCATTATCTCCACCAGTACGGACTTTTGCGTCCATCGGGATAGTTCCAAGAAATGGAACGTTACCTTCTTTGGCTAATTGTTGCCCTCCACCAGTACCAAATATATCCATTCGTGAACCATCTGGTAACTCCAAGTAACTCATATTCTCAACTACTCCCAAGATTGGGACATTTAATTGGCGGAACATTTCCATTCCTCGTCGTGCATCTTCCAGCGATACTTGTTGAGGCAGTGTTACGATAACTCCCCCACTTAATGGCAATGACTGGGTCAGGCTTAATGCAGCATCCCCAGTGCCTGGTGGTAGGTCCACGATTAGATAATCCAACTCTCCCCATTCCACGTCACTTAAAAATTGCCTTATAGCAGAATGCAACATTGGACCACGCCAAATTAATGGCTGGTCTGGTTTGACGAGAAACCCTATTGACATCAGCTTCACACAATAGGCTTCAGCTGGAACAAGCTTTTCTTTGGTTGGAGGTGGAAGTGTTTTAACCCCCATCATTGTGGGAATATTTGGACCATAAATGTCAGCATCAAGTAATCCAACTCTCGCTCCAGCTTGGGCTAATGCCACAGCGACATTAACCGCCACTGTGCTCTTGCCTACACCACCTTTCCCTGAAGCAATTGCTACAGCATTCCGGATTGGTAATTGCATCAATCCCCTCGATCGTCCATCGTTGGGGACACTGGAATCCATTTTTATATCCACGGTCTTTACCCCTGGTAAGGATAAAACTGCCGTTCGAGCTTCGCTTTCAATTCTAGATTTTAATGGACAGGCAGGGGTAGTTAATATTATTTTAAAAGAAACTCGATCACCACTAATTTCCAAGTTCTCGATCATATTTAATGATACTAAATCTTTATGTAATTCAGGTTCTTGAACTTTCCTTAACGCCACCAGAACCATTTCTTTCGACACAGACTCAACTATCATAATCAGTAACCTCTTTCATGTAATTAATTACTTCAATTTTTGCTTCATTATAAAGCTCGATAAGGGATTGATCACTCCCTTTATATCGCTTTACAGTGGAATTGGAACAAAGTATACATCCTCTTATGGCGCGAAATGAATCCGATTGACAGGAAAAACAACCACCAAGCCTTACCATCATCAACACAAAGGAAATTCGTTCTGGACTTGTCGGTTCCAAATCAATAAGACCATTGATAAAATTCCTCCATAACTCACCGCGGATATCACACATTAATTCAATAAATCTAGATGGAAAAAGCAAGTCAATACTATTGTCCTGCATGGAATTTCTCCAACTTAAGTTTAATCAATAGTACTTTCCTATCCAACCAATAAACTATGCGTGTACCTTTCTAGCTGCTCTCTGAGTTTCAGCTTCTCTTCGGGCAGCTTCTTCCCGCTGGTAATTAATAGGACGGATAGATGCATAATAGGAAACATGCTTTCCGAGCTTGGTTTTATCATATACATTATTTGAGCGATTATAAGAAGCCAATTCATAATCATGATCCATCTTGATTGCATCAAATGGACAATATTCAGCACAATATCCACAATTCATACACATATCAATATCTATATAATATTCAGCTGGGTCAGGAATAGGTCTACCTGTGTTAGGATCTGTTGAACGAATGATCCAGATACATTGAGGTGGACATACTTTGGCACAGATCCCACAAGAAGTACAACGATACTCAATCACCCCGTCTTTTTCTTCATATATTAGAAAGGGA
>Ga0315276_10001123_pt1 | contig 23898 bp, 21 predicted proteins | sample YL17G05_0_MG_FD_204542 | JGI IMG/M metagenome (GOLD analysis project Ga0315276, IMG submission 204542) | Sediment microbial communities from Yellowstone Lake, YNP, Wyoming, USA - YL17G05_0 | ecosystem: Environmental > Aquatic > Freshwater > Lake > Sediment | place: USA: Wyoming | collected... | reverse complement strand
TTGACTGCTACCTGTGCTGTGTGTGTATGCATTACTGGTGTGTAACCCTTTGAGATTGCTGTTGGGTGTTTCATTATCATTATTTGTGCTGTGAACTCCTTTGCTACTGTTGGTGGTTTGTCTACTGTTCCAAGAACATCTCCACGTTTGATTTGTTCTTTTGTTACGCCACGCACGTTGAATCCAACATTGTCTCCTGGGAATGCTTCCTGCATTTGTTCATGATGCATCTCTATTGATTTGACTTCACCTTGAACATTTGATGGTTGAAAGATTACTTTTTGTGCAACTTTCATTACACCAGTTTCTACTCTTCCTACTGGGACTGTTCCTATGCCTGTGATTGAATAAACATCCTGGATAGGTAGTCTCAATGGTAAATTTATTAGTTTTTCTGGCTCTTTAAGCAAATCTAATGCTGGTAAAAGTGCATGATTTTTGCTCCAAGCCATCTTTGTAGATGGTTTTGTTATGTTTTCTCCCTCAATGGCGCTGACTGGTATGAATGGAACATCTTCCACTTTGTAGCCAATTCCCTTAATGAACTTTCCGAGCTCTTCTTTTACTTTATTAAATTCTGCTTCAGAATAATTAACAGTGTCCATCTTGTTTATTGCAACAATAAGCTGCTTTACACCAAGCACTTTAAGCAAGTATGCATGCTCTTTTGTCTGTGGCTGTATACCTTCTTTTGCTGAGCAAACAAGAATTGCTGCGTCTGCTTGTGATGCACCTGTAATCATGTTTTTGATAAAGTCTCTGTGTCCTGGTGCATCAATTATTGTAAAGTAATACTTTGGTGTTTCGAACTTCATGTGCGAAAGATCGATTGTAACACCTCTTGTTCTTTCCTCACGTGTTGTATCAAGTATATATGCAAACTCGAATGTTGGCTTTCCAAGAGCTGCTGCCTCTTTCTTCATTCTGTCAACATCCTGTTGTGTAATTGCTCCTGTTTCAAAAAGTAGTCTTCCTACTAAGGTCGACTTTCCATGGTCAACGTGTCCTACGACCACAAGGTTAATGTGTGGTTTTCCTGCCATATTCTTCAATCCTCCTATAAAATTGAGTATTATTAATGAGAGTAAAATTTACGGGTTTTTAAAGCTTTTGGAGATTACGGAGATTACCTTTGTTCTGGAGTTAATCCCTTTCTCTCGCGCACCTTCTTGACTACTCCCTCTTGAAGAGAAGATGGTAATTTCTCAAATTCTGAATCTTGCAATGACCAGCTGCCTCTTCCTTCAGTTGCGCTTCTTACTATATCAGCCAAACCGAACATTTCTGCCACCGGCATCTTCGCTTTTGCGATTAAACTTGATTCTTCCTGTGCTACATCAAGCAATTGTCCGCGTCTTGACTGTACTATTTTGCTTATGTCACCCATGAACTCGTATGGAGCATCAAATCTAATTGTCTGCACTGGTTCGAAAATTACTGGTCCAGCATTTATCATTGCTTCTTTTATGGCATCTCTTACTGCTGGAATAACCTGTGCAGGTCCTCTATGAATCGAATCTTCATGTAATGAGCAGTCAACTAAGTTCACAATTACTCCAAAGCACGGTTCTCTTGCCAATGGGCCAGCCTTCATTACTTCATGGTATGCTTCAAGGCACAATTCAAGAACTTCTCCAATATGCACAATACCTTTTGTTGTTTCCATAAATATATTGCGTCCAGAAATATCCTTTATCCTCTTTGCATGGTCCCTTTCCATGCCAGCTGCTATAAGTTTTTTCCAAATATCCTCTTCTTTCTTCTTCAATGGACCTTCTGGAATTTCCCCAGAAACAAGTAATTGTTTTATTGCTTCTGGCACTGGCTCTACAATGATGTAAAACTTGTTGTGTTTATTTGGAGACTTTCCTTCTACTTCGGGCGATTTCTTTGTTATTGATTCTCTGTAGACAACAATTGGCTGTGAAGTTTTGATCTTGACATTCTTTTCTGTGATTATTCTGTTCTCGATGATTTCAAGATGGAGCTCACCCATTCCATGTATCAGGCTCTCCCCAGTTTCTTCGTTAATATCAACTTTGATGGATGGATCTTCTTTTGAAACTTTCCTGAGAACCTCAATCATTTTTGGAAGATCTTGTGGATTTGCAGGTTCGATTGCCTTAGTTATGACTGGTTCGAAAATATGTCTAAGTTCTTCGAATGGTTCATCTGGTTCAGATGTCAGTGTTTCTCCCGCATAACTTGATATGCCAGCGACAGCAATAACATTTCCTGCAGGTATTGCTTCGACCTGTTCTGGTTTTATGCTATCATAAATCAATACCTGCTGAACTTTTTGTGTTTGTTTTACGGTGTTAAGATAGACCTGTGCGCCTTGTCTCATTGTTCCGCTGAAAAGTCTTCCTACTGAAAGTTCTCTTCCAGTCTTAGGATCAATTATGATTCTAGTTATCACAAATGCAAGCTTGCCATTAGGATCGCAATTCATCAATGATTTCCCCATATCAGATGCAGGGTCACCGTGCCAAATCTTTGAGATTCTATATTTCTGCGCCTCGGCTGGATTTGGTAAATGTTTTATAACCATATCAAGAATAATTTCATACAATGGCGCATTTTCCCAGCACCAATCTCTCCTTTCTTCTTCATTCATTGAATAAATTTTTGAAATGTCTTTGAATGTGATTCCTTTTTTCTTCATGAAAGGTATAGAAAGAGCCCAATTGTCTCTTGCTGAACCGAATACAACGCTCCCATCCATTATGTTTACTTTCCATTTCTCCTTGAATTCTGGTTCTGCAATATTTTCAATTAATTTATTGAAGTCCCTTAAAATTTTCATTAATTTTTCCTGAATTTGTTCTGGTGTTAATCTTAATTCCTTGATTAAACGATCAACTTTATTTATGAAAAGAACTGGTTTTACTCTTTCTTTTAATGCTTGCTTAAGAACAGTTTCTGTCTGTGGCATTATTCCTTCAGAAGCACACACTAAAACTATTGTTCCATCGATTGCACGCATTGCTCTTGTAACATTGCCACCAAAATCAACATGTCCTGGTGTATCAATAAGATTAATCAAATACTCTTTATTATCAAAATCGTGAACCAAAGAAACGTTTGCTGCGTCGACAGTAAGAAGTCTTGTCTGTTCATCTTCATGCTGCCAAGTCATCATTCCTTCTTCAAGGTTTCCAGCATATTTCGCTGCCATTTTACCTGCAGCTGCTATAAGATTATCTGTCATAGCAGTCTTGCCATGATGAATATGCGCACTTGTAGCAATATTTCTAATGTTAGATTGAACATACATCAGTCTTGTAATCTTTTGTAAGCTTGTTTCTTTGTCAGCCAAATTGTCACCTTATTGTCAATATGAAAAATTTCATACGGTTTTTAAAGATTGTGTTTTATACAATAAAAAGATTTTTAATTAATAACTATCTAACATCACGCATTAATAATGGGGGTAAAAAAATGGGTCCACTTAATGTACTTGAAGAAATAGTAATAAAATCTATGGGTACGCTCGGAGAGAGTCCATATTATCCAAGTTATTTAAATTTTGAAGATGTATGGGCAAAATATGAAGAACGAATTAAATTTGAAGACGAACATAAAGTTAAAAAAGTTGGATATATGAAAAGACTTTATAATTATTTAGCAAAGAAAGATTAATTATTTGGACGCTTCCGCTTGTCTTTCTGTTTCTGATTTCTTAGAAATAGCAAATGACTTTGTTTCTTCATTAGAAGCAGCAATTATTTCGCTTGCAAGTCCTTCTTCGATTCTTATCTTCTTACCTAGTGTTGACTGAAATGTTCCCTGAACTATCCACCTAAGTGCCAAGTCAATTCTCCTCTGTGGAGCAGTTTCAACTTGTTTTGGTACACGTACACCAGCCATTTCGACAGTAGTTACTTCTTCCCTTGGACTTGCATTTTCCACCGCTTTTACCAGAACCTCAACAGGATTTTTCTTTGTTTGAGCTTCAATGATAGTCAGTGTATCTTGAACTATCCTCATTGTTGTATTTGATTTACCTGTGCAGAACTCGCTTGTTCTCCAGTGTTTCTTTCCTTTGTGTCCTGGGGAATAAAGTTTGTTTGCAAGTCTCTCAACAATATTAACTTTTGACTTTTGGAATCTTTTACAACCGTGTCTTCCGAAAGAATGTGGTACAAAAACTGGTTTCAAACCTATATATTCTCTCAAACCAGGGTCCTTAACAGTTATTCCCTGTGTTGTATACTTATTGAAAAGCTTGATTTCTGGCATAAGATTACCTCATTGGTTTTTCCTTTCTTCCTTTTCTGATTTCATTAATAGAAACGCCATTTACTTTTATTACCCTAAACCTTACACCAGGCATATCCCCAAATGCTCTTCCTTGTGGAGCACCCATCTTCTCTATAACAACTTCATTGTGCTCATCAATTTTCTTTATGCATCCTGGGCCATAACCTGCATAGGCAGTAACTGTTCTTCCATTCTTGATTATCTGAACTTTTACTACTTTTCTAAGACCGGAGTGTGGCTGTTTGACTTCTATTTCCATTTTTTGTAGCACAAGTCCACGTGCTGCTGGTGAACCTTCTAATGGGTCTGCTTTAATATAAGATTTAGTCTTATATCTAAAAAGATCTTTCTTTGCAAATAGGAATTTTTTCCTTCTTTGTTTCAATTTTTTAGCGGCATTTAAGCCTCTTGGTTTATTACCCATAAAAACACCTTATTTGTAATTTGATTGTTTGCTTTAAAAAGCTTTCCTTGTAGAATCATTCTACTGGAATACTAACTCATCAAAATTGAAATATTTTGGCATCAATTCTCTTGCAATTTTCATTTTTGCCTTGAGCATACCTAACTTATCCTTTGAAAATGAAGCGTGGAGTATTTTCTTTCCGTCAGACTTTTCTGAGATATATGCATCACTCACTTTTATTGGTCTAAAAATGTTGAATAGAAATTTAATTGGATCATTCGAGAACTCTACAATCTCTAGTCTTTTGTTGATTTTCTGCTGGAGGTTTTTTATAGTAACTCCATTTTTTCCAATTGCCATACCCATCTGGCCTTCGTTTACAACAAACATTATTTTTTCTTTTTTAGAATCAACTATACAGTCTTTTACGCCAGCATGAGTTACTGCCTCAAAAAGATTTATCAAACCGATATCTTCGCTGCTAAGTTTAATACCCATTCAGATCACTCAACTTTTCCTTTTGTTATAGCCATAACTAAAACACTATGTGCTCTCTTGCATGTTACACCAAGGTCTATATTGGAGCCGTTGAACATTTCAACCGGGACTTTTGCTATTTCAGAATTATTTTTAATTTCTTTCTCCAATTCTTGTGGTATGTTTTTTGCGTAAACAATTTTTACCGCCTTACGTGCCCTAAGAGCTTTCATAGATTGCTTTAGGCCAATAACAAAATGGCCAGCTTCTATTGATTTTGCAAGATCCTTAGAAAACTCTTCTGGTGGTCTTTTTGTTTTTTCTGCCATTATTTAGCACCTTTCTTTTTCTTTTCTTTTGTTTCTTCTTCTGGTTTTGGAACTGTAAGATTTACTATTCCTGTACCAACTGGTATCGGTTGATTTAGCATTACATTTTCAACTACGCTTCTTAGATCATCATATTCATGATGCATCGCTGCATTGAAAAGATGTTTCAGTGGAACTTCGAAGCTTGCTCTTGCCAAAACTGAAGTTTTTTCTCCACTCAATCCATAACGCCCTATTCCTTTTATGGATCCATCATTCGTCATCATATCTGCTACTAGCATTATATGTCTTATGTTAACATCAATCGCCTGGTTCTTGAGGACATTCATAGTTTCATCTATTATAGCATTTCTTGCGGCTTCTATCCCAAGAACATAAAATGTTTCGAATATATCGTTTGAAATTGTATTTTCTATATTAACTTCATCCATACTTAATACTTCTTTAAGATTGCTTCCAGCTGTTTTGATTATCCAATCATCTCCTCTCTTGTCAGGAAGTACTTGAGTCACTCCTTTAATTCCGGAAACATGGGTATCTTTCAATTTTACCTTAAGTTTGTAAAGTTGTTTTATTCCTGCTTCTTCATCGTCTTTAGGTTTTATGTTTATTTTGTAAGAGCCAGTTGTGATTTTGGCGGTTTTGAATGCTGTTGAAACATTATCATTTACTTGTTTTTCTCTTACGCCGAAATATTTTAATTTTTCAGGATCAAGCTCGACTTCAACTCTCATTCTCATCAAGTCAACATTGAATTCTTTGGCTACATCTCCAAGAGTTATCTCAAGAATCTTCATTGCAATTCTTCTTACATCATTTTCGCTTTTTGCATAGCTCGGTTTAAGCGAAACGGTCATCGTAGGTGTGCTTGGCTCCTTACGAGCATCAAATATTTCGATAAGTCTTGGAAGACCTTGTGTAATTGTCATTTCACGTGCACCAGCTAGCCATTTAGTTCTAAGCTGAAGCTGTGTACCTGGTTCTCCTAAGGATTGTGCTGCAATAACGCCAACAGATTCGCCAGGCACTACTATTGATTTATCATATTGTGCTTTAGCTATTACTGAGAGTTTCTCGAACTCCTGTTTATTTAATTTTAGGGTTTCTTTTATGTCATTCAATTGTTCTTGAACTGATTTTGGTAATTCATTCATGATTATCACTTCTTTAAGTCCTCATGCGGTATCAATAATTGTCCGTTATCTGATTTTGTCACATCAATTCCATCGCCACCGTAAGAGAATTGTATAATCCTGCCTGAAGCGCTTCTTACAGTATTGTCATAACAAACTTTGATATCTTGAAGGGCATTAATCAATCTTCTTTGAAGATAACCTGACTTAGGTGTTCTCATAGAGGTGTCCATAATTCCGTCTCTTCCACCCATTGCATTGAAGAAGAATTCCTGTGTGTTCAATCCACCTTTGTATGAATGCCTAATGAAACCTCTTGCTGGTGGACTTATATCTCCGCGCTTGAAATGCGGCAATGTCCTGTCATAGTAACCTTTGTTAATACGTGTTCCACGAAGGTGAACCTGACATACTGCTGCAGACATAAGTGCTAGGTTCATAGGTGAACCACGTCCGCCTGAAGTCGCCATAACCATTGTATAATTATGTTTGTTTACATGTCTCTCAGCAATTTTGCCCACTTTGTTTCTTGCTCTGCTTATTATTTCAATTATTTTGAATTCAAGAGTTTCTTTCATTGTTCTTCCAGTATATGCTTCTAATTTGCCTGCATCATATAATACACGCAATTCATCTATTTTGGTTTGAGCAACAGTAAACGCTTCTTTTATCTCAGATATTGCTTCTTGTGGTAAATCAGTGTCTGTAAGAAGAGTTGTGAATCCTAATTTCTGAAGCGAAGCAATTCCAAGCAATGCTACTTTTTGAATAAAGTCTATTGCGACTGCATTTCCGAACTTGTTTATTACAGCTTGAATCAATTTTCCTTTTCCTGCTTCTGGACCTATTGCTTTTTCATCAATTATCCCTGAAACAAGTTGCCCTTTGACTATTTGCACGAAGCATTCTTCTCCGCCCTTGTGTTTTGCGTGTCTGCATGACTTTGTTTTTCCCTCATAATCAATTTCAGGAAGTACTAGTGAAAATATTTGTTTACCTGAATAATAATCATCACCGCCTCTCTTTGAAGCTGGTTTTTCTGGAAGTTTATCAATTCCAACTTTCGCTATTAATTCTGCTGCATCATCTGCGCTGAAAAGTTCTTCTCTCTTTGTTAACAGGTACACTCCTGTTATCTGGTCTTGTATGCAACCAATTATTGGTAGACCATATCTAGGCGTTACTATATTTTCTTGGACACCAAGTAATATCTCTGCTTCAGCACGTGCTTCCTCTGTTTGTGGAACATGAAGGTTCATTTCATCGCCGTCAAAGTCTGCGTTATATGGGATAGCGGTACAAAGATTCAATCTGAATGTTTTGTGTGGCAATACTTTTACTCTGTGAGCCATTATGCTGATTCTGTGCAGAGATGGCTGTCTGTTGAAAAGAACAATATCATTGTTAATCAAATGGCGTTCAACTACATAGCCAGGTGCAAGTTCCTCAAGAATTACTTCTCTTGTTTCATCAGAAATTCTTTTTCTCTTCCCATCGGGTGTGATAACATAATTTGCACTTGGATATTTGTCAGGTCCGTTCTCTATATATTTTTTCATCTGTTCTTTATTCCATTCGGTTATTCTTTCCGGTATAGTTAATTCACGTGCAATCTTTTCTGGCACGCCTACTTCATAGATTTTCAAGTTAGGATCTGGCGAGATGACTGTTCTTGCTGAGAAATTTACACGCTTGCCTGCAAGATTTCTTCTGAATCTTCCTTCTTTTCCCTTAATACGTTCTGCTAATGTCTTCAACGGTCTTCCACTGCGATGTCTTGCTGGCGGAATCTGCGCGATATTGTTTGCAAAGAATGTCGTAATATGATATTGCAATAAGTCCCAAAGGTCTTCGATTATTACTTCTGGTGCTCCTGCATTTAGATTTTCAAATAATCTTTGATTTGTTCTTACTATATCCCCAAGTTTGTGAGTTAGGTCATCCTCTGAGCGTTCACCGCTCTCTAAAGTTATTGATGGTCTAACTGAAACTGGCGGCACTGGTAATAGCGTCATGATAGTCCATTCTGGTCTTCCACCTTTTTGTGAAAGTCCTAACAATTCAGTGTCTGCGTCTGGTATTTTCTCGAGTCTTTCGCGAACATCAACTGGTGTAAGCTTCTTGCTTCCTTCAACAAAAGTATATGGTTTGACTAATTTGACTTTTTCTTGTTTGGCTTCGCAATGTGGACATTTCTTTGCTGCTTTTGTTTTGTTTATTATCAGATTTGTCACAGCCCATTTCCTGAATTCGCCCTTCATGCTTTCTATTTTCTGAAGTCTTTCTGTCCATTTTTGAATCTCTTCATTGGACATGAGAATTCTTCCGCAAGCACTGCATGTTGATTTTAGAAGAGTGTAAATTAATGGAATATATCTTACATGATAAACTGGCCTTGCAAGCTCGATGTAACCAAAGTGTCCTGTGCATTCTCTTACTTTTCCACCGCATGTTCTGCATCTAAGACCTGGATCAATAACACCCATCTTAATGTCCATCAATGAAGAATCTATTGGATAACCATCTGCATCATAAAGTTCTGGCGTGATTATCTTTACTACACCCATTTTCTTTATCAAAGTAGGCGAGAACATAGAGAATTCTATCCGTGATATCTTTTCTCTTACGATTTCATTTATATTGTCGCCTTCTATTATCATTTTATCACTCAATATTTCGGTTTCACCACAAGTTTTGGATATATACACATTGATTTCAATTCATCAAGTAATAACTTGAAAGCATAAGACATCTCAATGAAAGTTACAGGCGCATCATCTCCGTCTATTGGGCATGTATTTGTGTTCTTGAACCTGTTGTGGACTGCAACCATACCACATTGTTTGCAAACTGGTACAATTGTTCTGTCTGAATCAAATCTTTCCTTAAGCAATAATGCAGCACCATGTGCAACGAAACAATCTTTCTCCATCTCCCCAAGTCTAAGACCACCTTCTTTTGCGCGTCCTTCTGTTGGCTGTCTGGTAAGTAACTGTACTGGCCCTCTTGAACGCGCATGCATCTTGTTTGCAACCATGTGTCTTAATCTGTAATAGTATTGATTTCCTACAAACACTCTTGCTTCGAGTTGTTCGCCGGTTCTGCCATCATACATTGTTTCGCTTCCGTCTTCTTTGAAGCCTGATTCTAACAACATTTTTCTTAGTTCAAATTCAGGTACACTTTGGAAGGCTGTAGCATCAATCTGTTTTCCTGTTAGAGCTCCAACTTTTCCACCTATCAACTCTATCAAGTGACCTACAGTCATTCTTGATGGTATTGAATGTGGTGAAAATATTATGTCTGGGACAATTCCGTCTGCTGTAAATGGCATGTCCTCTTCTGGGACAATTATTCCAATTACGCCTTTCTGTCCGTGCCTTGACGCGAATTTGTCTCCGATCTCAGGGATTCTCTGATTTCGCAATCTAACTTTTATGAATCTATTTCCTTCTTCGCTTTCTGAAACAAGAACATTATCTACAACTCCTTGCTCAGAGTGAACAACTGTTGTTGAAGTTTCTCTTTGTGCTTCTGTGCCTACTTTGAATTCTTCAAGCGATGCCAAGAATCTTGGAGGTGAAACTTTTCCAACAAGCACATCACCAGAATCAACTTCAGCTTCTGGAGCTATAATCCCATCCTCTTCAAGAAGCCTGTAAGCAGCATCTGTACGGTATCCTTTAATATCTTTGTCAGGAAGTCTTATTTCATCTGACTGGCCACCCGGATATTTCAATTCTTCGCATTTGTACGGTCTAAAAACTGTTGCTCTGAATAAACCACGATCGATGCTTGCTTTGCTTATAACGACTGCATCGTTCATATTATATCCATCAAAGGGCATTACTGCAACAACAACATTCTGTCCTGCTGGGTGCATTTCATATTTCATAAGATCGTATATCTGTGTCTTAACGATTGGAACTTGTGAGTAATGAAGAACACTAACATCAGTATCAGATCTAACTGGTATGTTTGTGCAATAAATACCGATAGACTGCTTGCTCATCTTTGCCCCTAATGTTACTCTGTATGAGACTGAATGCTGAGCATAAGGGACCATATTTGCCTGAGCACCCATTATAACTGTTGGAGATACTTCAACATGCGTATGTTCTGGTGTAAGTTCTGATGCATTAACAGCAATCAAGGTATTTTCTTCTTCTTCTGCATCTAGATATTCAATAACGCCAAGTTTTGTTAAGTCGCTCCATTTAAGCTCGCCATTGCTGAGCTTGTCAAAGTGTTCTTCTGTTATTATTGGAATTCCATTCTGAACAACAAGAAGTGGTCTGCGTGCTCTTCCTTTGTCCATGAACACTGAGATGCTGTTCTCATCTTTTGAGTATGAATAATTTATTTCAAATGGGATACTTCCATTTTTTCTCATTTCTCTTAAACTTTTGATGAATTCATCGGAAGATTTGTGTTCGCCAACATATTTACCATTAAGGTAAATGCCTGTCATCTTCTCTCCTTTGCTTTTTTCCATACCTATACTCTTTAATTTTGTAATCACTTCATCCTTAGACATCTCAGGTTCGGTTGAGATTTCACAAGTTATGGCAAGATTTTTTCTAAGTCCTACATTTATACCTTCTGGTGTTTCTGATGTGCAAAGCTTGCCCCAATGTGTTGGATGAAGATCTCTTGCTTCAAAGTTTTCTCTGGATGCTGTAAGAAGCGAAACAACTCTCCTAAGATGTGAAAGTGTAGCATAATAGTTCAGTCTATCAAGATGCTGTGAGATTCCATGTCTTTCACCAATCCATTCTCCTGTTGCGAGAGCTGATCTTAATCTTGAAGTTAATAATTGCGATCTTGTTATAGAATGAAGATTTGGAAGTTTTCCTCTTTTTACAAGTCTTTCGAAATTGTACTTCATGTCGCCGATGACCATTTTGAATGAGAACCTGAATAGTGTTTCCAAATTGTCGCCGCAAAGTCTCAATCTTTTGTTGCTGTAGTGATCCTTGTCATCTGCTCTCAAGTCACCATAAGAAACCATAAGAAGTTTTTTGACCGCATATGCAAGGAAGTGCATCTTCAGGAGTTTATCTTCTTTCTTATGTCCAATGTGTGGGAAAAGGAACTTATCGACTAGTTCTTCTGCACGCTCTACTCGCTTTTCTGGAATCATTATCCCTATTTTCTTACCAATGTAATCTAATGCATCAGCTGATTTTTTGATATCTGCTACCTCATAAAGATTTATGTACAAATCAGAAGCAAATTTCTCATCCATTGATACTGACTCAATTATATCCTTGTCTCGTGCAGCACCAAGTGCTTTCATAAGAACAGAAAATGGTATTTTGTGAATCTTCGAAAATGATACATAAACAATCCCATCTTTTCCTTTTTCGAGCGTATGCGGAATATTATATTGTCCATCCTCGCTGAATATTTTTGCGGTGAACGGATATGGTCCAACTTTTTGTTCATCGACAAGAACTTTGTTTGTAACCAAATCCTCAACAATGACAATTACTCTTTCAGTTCCATTTATGATAAAGTAACCGCCGGGGTCATCAGGGTCTTCGCCTGATTCTATCAATTCATCCCTACTCATGCCACTTAGATAACAATTTTCAGAACGCAACATTATTGGAAGATTACCAATTTGTACAGTTTGTTTATCCTTTTCTTCCCCGCCCTGTAATATGCTCATCTCAAGAAGTATCGGAGCTTCATATGTAAGATTTCTCAAGCGTGCCTCGACTGGCATTATTTTTCTTCTTGAACCATCTGCTTCTTTCACAATAGGTTGTTCAACCCAGATTTTTCCAAGCTTTATGCGTAAATCACGTACACCTATTGGTAAAATATCTGGAACTACTTCGTTTACTTCATCTACAACTTTTTGCATTCCAACTCTTACGAATTTATTGAAAGAAAGTATATTGTGATCAGTAAATGAATGTTCTTCAAAATACTTTTTTAGCAAAAATTGTGATTTTTCTTTGTCCAACTTAAGCACCACCAACTATGATTCTGTAAAATTTTGATAAACCAGCACTTTTGTTGGTTCTGTCAAACTCTATAACCTGGCCTGGCTTTGCTTTTAGCATTGTTACGACAGGATCAACAGCCAAAATCTTTGGTAATTGCTGTTTCGAGATATTATAACGTTCAAGCAGCTGATGAGTTTCCTCTTCGCTAAGAATTTTTGATTTCGGAACTAGCTTACTCTTGAATATGTCTATTGTTGGAGCTTCCTCCGTTTCTTGTATTTGTTTCTTCGACGTCATAATATCACAAAATTAGACTACTGGGCCCCACGGGATTTGAACCCGCGACCCTCTGGTATCCATTAATCTCGAAAAAAGATTATTAAAAGCCAGATGCTCTAACCAGGCTGAGCTAAGGGCCCAAAAAGAGAGTAATTCTGAGCTGTTTTGATATTTTGATAGAGAAATATGTTTAATTTGAGTATAAGAGGGGCTTAACATACCTCAATCGAATTTTTTTCTGCTTTATAAAGTTAGCGGTTATCTGATTTTCAGTCTTCCATCATCTTTATGACGTCTGGAACAATCTTACCTACTCGTTTAATATCTTTTTCGAGTTCTTTCTTCTCATTTTCAGTAAGATTTAAGTCTGAAATTATATCGTCAAGTGGTTTGAAACCAGCTATATTACCGCCAATGAATACAAAAGTTTCTGCATGCACATCAAGTGCCTTAGGGCTATTTTTTGTTTGTTTGTAGAATACTCTATATGCTTCTTTTGCTGCGCCTTTTTGATTATTATCAAGCGCACAATAATCTCCTATATCACTTATTGCTTCTTGCATTGCATTATAAAACATATTTCCCATTTTTGTCTCTCCTTCACTTCACCCACGATGTTTCTTTATTGGTTTTTCTAATATAAGTATATCACCCGAATATCTGCTAAGTGGCACCTTTTTAACTATTTCGCCTTCAAAGCTTTCATCAAATATGTTCAATTGTGCTTCTTCCATGATAGGACTTATGTAGCGTGCATCTATTTTTTCATCAGAAAGTAATTTTGCTAAATCTCTATATGCTGGTATCCCATACGTTAAGTTAGGTTTGAAAGTATTTCCTAACTTTTTTTGTTTAAATTCGCTGTAACTCTTGATAAAGTCTGATGTGTCTCCTTGGATTACGCCACCATTGTACAGATCCATACAATCTGTCCAAAGTTTATCTTTTTCAAGCACAAGAGAAGCTAAAATTGGATAATTATGACATCCACATAACTCAAGAATCATTAATCCATCTTTTTTATTAACTTGGAATACACCAACTTCTCCATCTATGTCAAATTCATTAAGATTTGTTTGCGTTATTTTCTCTTGCATCATAAAACTCACACATACATTGGATCATTCAAAAATGATTGTCTACCACCAGGTTTATTCTTGCCTTCGATCTTGCCTGGTTTTTTTGTGTTAGTTACATTTATTTCACTACAAAAATTCTCAAGTCTTGGCGATTTTCCACTAAGTACATCTGCCAGAATCTCTTTTCCAAAATTTTCATTATCTTTTATTGAAAGAACGAAATCACTTATTGTTCCTTCAGAAAATCTTCTGCTCCCAGATTTTGTTTCTGGTCCGAAAAATATTTCCATATAATCATCATTTGAATCATAAATAAAGACACCTTCTTCACCAGTTTCTAATTCTAATTCTTTAATCATTTTCATTCTTCGTGTTTTATGTGCTGGATATGAATAAACATCCTTCGTTCGTTTAACTTTATAACAAAGCTCTTCTTTTGGTATTTCACCCTTTCTCAATCTAATTATTTCTTTATTCAAGTAAACTATCGCTGGCCACTCGCCTTTATCGAGTAGATTGTATGCAAAATCTGAAATTACTCTTCTTTCAAATTCAGTTCTTAATCCATGTCTGCCTGTTAAATCAACGCCTGGTGTAAATACTGTATTATCAATTTTAAAAACCATACGCCCGCTTGATGCCGAGATTAACTTATCTGCAGTTCCAAAATAAAGAAGTGTTGAGGGAATCTTATTCTCTTTAGTAAGCTCAAATGCCATAAAATCTCCAGAATAATTTATTAAATTTAGACCAAGTTCATCAATTAAGCTATTAGTTTCCTCAACTTCTTTTTTTAATTTCAATTCGATAGCATTTGGAGTCTCACCGTAAATCAATCCATAAAGTTGTGGAGAAAGTTCTTTTTTTCTTACTTTCAGAAGATCTAATAACGGTTCTTCGCACCATGCATCAACTGCCTTAGAATACATAAGTCTTACAAGTGGATGATCAACATTATTTCCTGCACTCTTTGCCAATTTTTCTATTCCTTCTTCCTTTGGCAAACGTAACTTGCGTGCAGCTAGGATTGGTTTTAAAATTGCAACATTGGAATAAATTCCTCGCCTTGTCTGTGTTTTAAGGCCATATTGCTCATAAATCTTAATCTGTTCATTTGCAAAATCAAATTCATCAAGCTCTTTTGACCTGTCAAATCTTGATGTCCCAAACTTTTCAAAATACAATCTATCCCTGTATTTTTTTGCCAAACCAGAGCGTTGTGTGCTGACTTTCGAAAGTGCTTCCTTAAATGTCAATGCGATATCATAAGCTGGATACTTGAGCTTATTTGAAACATTAAGTACTGCTTGTGAATCATTTATGTTGTATATAGCATTTTCAATATTTCCTTCTAATGTCGGATTATCTGTAGATGTTTGCAGTTCTTCGTAACTTCTTCCCTTTACAAATGCTATGCCAAAAGCCTGACTTATTGTTTCAAGATTATTTCTTGGTAAAGGAAGCCACATCTGTGCAAGTCTATACAAATCAGGAATCTGATATCCTGTTAGCGAAACTTCCTTCGAAAATTTGTTATGGCTCTTTATTTTTGCATCTTCTAACTCTGAAAATTCTCTGAGTCTCAATAAATCATAATTCATTATATTTTGGCCCCAGACTATTGGGATACCTGATTCTTTTAGTAGCTCCATTGTTTTAATTCCGAACAGTTCTTGGTCATTTCCAGTTGTAATTCTGGACTGTGTAGCTGTTGGTGTGTTAGAATGTATTTCTATTTTTATGGAACCTGGGTCATATTTTTCTAAACATATGTAGTCTATTGTTTCAACAAAATTTCCATGGACTCCCTTTTTGCTTATTATCGATTCTGAAAAAATTTGGTTGTATTGATCACTTTCATTTTTCCGCATTTCTATATCAAATGTTATTTCACCGGCATGAACTAAATCCTCGAGAGAAGCCATTTCGTCAACAACAAAATTTCCATCAACAATTCTGCCCTTAGAAAGTATTGGATATCTGTATTTAATTGCCTGTTCAACAGATAGTTTGTTGAAAACTCCACCAGAAATTTTCTGTATTTTTTCGAAAAGTCCCCTATCACCATAAAGCTGTATGACAACCTTGTTTTCGCCTATCCGTTCGCCTTTGTACTTTTTTAGTTCTTCGTCTGATTCTATATTCTCGATAACTCTATCAGCAACTTCTTCGCTAAGTCTTCTAGAACAATAAATATGTGGAACTTCCATTGTAAGTGGCTTTATCCCCGTTCCATCATACAGATAGAAGTTTGTCTTCTGTCCACTACGGTGATTCTCGACTTTAACGTCAGTAAGTATGTAGCTCATGCCAATAACCAAAACATAAACAATATATATCATTATCTATCAGTGATAACATATGCGAAACTTTGGGGCGACATATGTAGATTCTGCCAGGAAATTGACCTGGGGTACTGAACGTCTGGTTTATGTACTTAGACATTTGCTTCCGGATTCTGAAATAAAGAAGATTGGCTTAGAAAGTATAGTAAAAAAATGTGATTTATGGTCAAAAGATGCTCATAAAACTGGACCATTAGAAGTTTACAATACTTACCATAAACTCTTGAAATATGAAATAAACAAATTATCAGGAAAAGATACTCTTCTAACAACTGCTCTTTCTGTTGATTTGACAGAACCAGATCCGTCAAAAGATGTGTTCCCAACAAGATCCTGCCTAGATTTCGCAGCACATAACAATCGTTTAACAGACGAGCAGATGATTGCAGAAATGCAACTTAATGAAGAATACGCAGAAAATAATGGCTGGCATAATTGTTTTGAAAATCTTGTAAAAGTATCTGTTGGCCCATTCATAATGCCTTATGAAACAAAGTATGATGAAAACAAAAATCCATTTATTCAGCATGCATTGCCGGACATAGTTAAATTGACAAATGAAGAAATGAAATCAAAGGACAAAAAAGGACTCGGAACACTTGTAAAAAAATTGGGAGACAATTCCCCACAGGAAGGAACATATAATTTTTCTGAACTATTATTTGTCCCAGGTAAAGCAACTCATGCTTTCCAGCATTATGATGTTGATTTCATAAAACGCTCAATGATCTTGCTTCCGGATGATATAAAAGAGAAAATAGAGAAAAAATTCGATTTAGAAAATGTGGAGTATATGAAACCTCCAGAAGAACTTGTTAAGATTTTCAACCCATACTATTGTAGCATAATAAAGCAGTCAACTCTAATAAATAGGAAACTCGCTGCACTTGCACTTGAGGAATCAGTGTTAAAACCTCTTGGATTAAAAAGATTAGTTGTATTTGCTTCAGAAACCAGTTATGTTAACAGCATTCTTCATTATCTCGATGGGGATTATAACAGACCGAGAATTAAAGTTATGGAAAATGTAGATCGTTCTCCATATGGAGAATGTGACAAATCAGCTATGAATCGCTATAAAGGTTTACTGATGGAGTACTTTGCAAAGTAAAAATGGAAAGCTGTAGTTTAGATTTTTTTGATTGTGAGTTTAGGAAGAATGGATATTGCGAACCATATTCCAGCAACTCTGATCCCAAAAAATTACCATGTACATATGGCTTAGCTTCAAGCAAAATACCACAGAATGAATTAAAACTATTGGGGAATGATGCACGAGATTGGGGGTATGTTTGCTGGGGCATCGAGCATCTATTAGCAACCATAAACAAAGGTAAAAACCAAAGAGAGTATGGCAAAGACTGGGTAATAGAAATGTCTGGTGGAAAAACAATCTCGCTTGCAAAATTCACACAAGAAAATCAGTTCAGACCATTTGAATTAGATAAAGTTGATGATGCAGCAATAGGCGCAATAGATTTGAAACGAATGATTTATTCTTCTGTTCCGAAGCGCTCGCATGTAACGCAGGCAATAGGTTACTCATTGGCTCTGCGACAACAATACCATTTAAATTCAAATGGTTTTTATGTTCTGATAGTCAATAGGCCATTCAGAAAGCAGTATGGTGCAAAACGTACCCCTAAGTTCCATATACTTTATGTTGAGAAAAATAATCCTGTAATTGGAGAGATTCTTACAGAGATGGCTGAATCATATTTATACCAAAGAGAAATTTTCTCTGATAAAGATAAACTTGAAAAGGAACGGCAAAAACGCTCTGCCAATGAATATTGTAGTAATTGTTTTGAGCGGGAATTTTGCGGAAAAATATTCCAAAAAATAGATCAAGAAAAATGCACGCTTGATGAACTGCTTATTGATAATTTTAAAGCTATGTCAAATGATTTCAATCTTCGATGGTCAGAGATAAACAGTGTTTGTCCTATAAAAAGAATCTATTCAAAGGTGAACGACCTGAAGCTACCTAAAGAGTTCCGAATAGAAGAACTAGATGTAACAAAAGTCGGAACAACAATGCACACTATCTTCAACCAGCAGCATGTTGATGATTTTGTTCACAATCAGACTTTGCTTGATTTTGGTGTCGAACCTGTAAAAAGAAATGATTACTGTGAAAAGAAAGTTACGTATTACTCTTCAAAACCAGAGTTCAAGATCAGCGGTCATTCCGATGCATTCATAATGGTTGGAAACTTCAAAAAGAATTAATTTTCTTCTTTTATAACTTCACATAATGTCAGAAAATCAAAATCCTCCAGCATTCTTACTATTGTTGTAACTTTGTTTTCCAATCTCCTTGCATTCATGTATAACGGACCGTTATGATGAAACATTACAAAATCATTTTCTAGATAATCAAGAGTTGGTGTTACATCATCAAGAACTTTATAAAGATCATCATAAGCTTGGTCAGTAACATCTGTTTGTTTCTTCAAACTCTGGTTTAGATATGTTACGATTGTTACAAATTCAGAATTTAAGTCTTCTAATAATCTTTTAAGATTTGAATCAGTTATTTGCGAGTATGGTTCACATTCTTCTTCGTCATCTAAATCAGCCTCATCTAAATCTTGGACGTAATCTACTTCCATTTTTTGGTTATTGTTGTCAATCATGTTTCCAGCGCAATTTATTATTAAAGTAGAATTACTATTTAAAAGTTACGCAAAAAATTTATTTTGTTATCATTTCTGACTTAATGTAATATATGAATTCGGGGTCTTATGGATTTGCATAATTTTAAAATCAAATGAACTCAAAATTTCTTCAAGTTCTTCCTTTCCGTATCCTCTGACAAAAGTAAACTGTTTACCCCTTTTCATCAGGAAACCATCATTATACGGAACACCGTGTGCTTTAACTCCATAAGCTATGTCTACTTGATTTCTCACTGACAACACAAAATAACCATCTGTTTTGAGTGCGCCGTAAGCTTTATCCAGTACCTTAAACCGTTCTTCATCATTTGGCAGAACTTGGATCACATAATTTAATAACACAGCGTCATAATCCGAATCAGTTATTTTAGAGGATAAGCAATTGATTAATTCTGTTTTTTTGTGATCGATCCTTTCTATCTGTTCTTTAATATCTAAGGCATCAACTGTTATTCCATTTGCTGATAAAAGTAATGAATCACGCAAATACTTTCCGCAGCCGAAATCGAGGACTCTCTCAACATTATTTCTAAGAAAAAATGGTAAAATCTGATTCTGCATAATTCCATTGGGTTTTGTTTGGCTTGATGTAAGATAATACGCAATTTCCATGCTATATCTAAATACATAATTTTATATAAAATTAGTTCTATAGAGAGATAGGGTGAAAATATGGCTGGATTTTTCGGATCAATTGAAAAGCAAACTTTAGCCAACAATTATTTTAGACAAGTTTTATTCACAGGTAAGCATGCTCAGCTTGTTGTTATGTGCTTGCAACCTAGCGAAGAGATAGGTAATGAAGTGCATCCTGATGTTGACCAGTTTTTCCGTATTGAAGAAGGTGAAGCAAAATTTGTGCTTAATAACAAAGAAATACATGTTGCAAAGAATGGTGATGCAGTCATTGTTCCTGCAGGCACGTATCATAATGTAATAAATAATTCTAGAACAAAAAAACTAAAATTATATACAATTTATTCCCCACCAAACCATCCAGACAAAACTGTTCATAAAACCAAAGCTGATGCAGAAAAAGCTGAAGAAGAACATTAAAAATAATAATAAACGCCCGAACCGATTTAATGAGAGTTGATGCTAAGACCTTAGTGGGATTATTTGGGTTTCTGAAAAATACTAGATTAGTCACGACTAACTTTATTATAATTAAATTTATTGATTCAAGACATAAACTTTATTAGGCAAAAAACTAAATGTATTGATATGGCCAAGCTTTGGGAAGAGATAAAAGATAACACGGCCAAGCTTTGGGAAGAGATAAAAGATAACACCACTTTTTCTGAGATAGTTCAGGCTTGCTTGTTGGCTGACAGAGTTAGAGTAGATGCATACAAAGCAGCTATAGATAGGCATGTCAAAAAGGGTTCAATAGTAGTCGACCTTGGAACAGGCAGTGGAATATTTGCAAAATTAGCAGCAGATGCAGGTGCAAAAAAAGTATACGCTATCGAAATAGACCCTAAAATGATTAAAGTAGCTAAGAAAAACCTGTTAAAATTAAAAAATGTAAAGGTTATCAGAACCAATATATATGATTTCAAGCCAAAGGAAAAAGCTGATGTTGTTATAGGCGAACTAACTAACACAGGTTGCATATTGGAAGAACAGGTGCCTGCTTTCAATCATGCAATAAAATATATTCTTAAAAAAGGCGGAACGCTAATTCCATATTCTATAAAATCGAGCATAGAACTGGTAAACTTCGAATTTGACACGTATGGAGTAAGATTGGATTGGCCGCTGATGTACTGGAAAGATGAGATGCCTCCACTAAAATATTTCTCTAAACCTGTAGTCTATGATAATTTAATCTTTGACAAAATAAATCCTCTAAATAATTCGAAGAACTTGAAAGTAAAAATACTAAAAACTGGGAAGGTTAATGCTGTTTTAATAAGAAGCTTTGTCGAGACCACAAAAGGAGTAATTCTGAAACCACGGGAAAGCATATCGTCGCGGATGTTAGTGCCGATACAAAAAGAGGTAAAGGTAACCAAAGGCAAAGAGAAAGTGGTTAATATTCAGTGGAGATACAATTCTGATTGGCGCAAATTCAGGGTAACAATTCAGAAAAATAAAAAATACGCCCGAACCGGGATTTGAACCCGAGTCATCGGCTCGACACTTCGGAGAACGCAGTTCGACTATCGTCCTTGACCGATATCCTGGACCACTAGACTATTCGGGCATCTTCTCCTATGCTTAGAATTATGAGTACCTACGTCCTTTAAAAATTTTCGCACTTCATCTTTTTTGTAAATTCCGCATCTCCAAGAGCTTCCTTTAGCTCTAAACCACCTGCTTGATGTATAATCCAACATATTAAGTGCTTTAGTTATTGTTTTCTGAAGCTCCAAAGAATTCGTTGTAAACTCTATAAAATATCTATCAGAATTCCAATGTCTGTATATTGACCCATCTGTATCAAAAAATCCTCTGATACAAGCTCTAACAAATTTTTTGTTTTTAAAAATCCAGTTTGGTATACAGATATTATTCTTCATTTTATTTCCACTTGGTAAACCTAAATTATTAAATAATTCCACATATTTCTTACCATAAACATAAAGATACAAGCCATCTTGTTCTGGATTGCTATGATGCTTAATTTTAAAATTAATATTCAGAACTTGTTCAGCTAAGTTTTTAACATGTTTAATTAAATAATCTTTATCTGTTGTTGCGTTGCCACAAACATAAATAGTATAACTCGACTTGTCTGGATAACTGCAAATGCTTCCATCACCCAACATAATACCAATAAATTCTGCTAATTTTTCAGAATAACTAATCATAATAACTTAAAACAGAATTTTCTTTATTGTTTTTGTGGTGTTGTCAACTTTGTCAAGTAATGCTATCTAGAAAAATGATTTCAAAAATGGAAATGTAGCAAAGTAAGGCTCGAAGAATGAAACCACCTGGGCTTCAAAATAGCTGTATAATAAAAGAGTAAGAAGGTATCTGAACAGTATACCCGCAAGAGTCCCGATTAAAAAGTGCTTAAAGTTTGATCTATGTACTCCAAAAATAATTGACATTATCTCCGGGAATGGGAGGATCATTACTGCAAATGCAAAAACACCAGTATACTTCTCAAACCATTTGTTCTTTTCAATTTTGTCCCTGAATATGAATTCTACAAAGCGCCTTCCAAGTACATAACCAACAAGATAAGTTGTGCATACTGCCAAGGTTATTGCGATTGAAGAAACCAGCCAAACGCCAATCAAACTTCCTGTTGTTGCATAAGAAAATAAAAGATATGGTTCTAATGGTAATGGAAGTAAAGGATTTCTTCCAAAATACATTACTAAAAATAGTCCAATCAAGTCTCCTGCTAAAATATGTTCTATTGAAAAATCAATTACTGGCTTTGTAAACGGGAAATTTGTACCTATGACTCCAGCAAACCATAAAATCAAGCCAATGACCTGGTCAAGGAATAGCATTATTATAACACCAAGAAGTAAAAAGAAAATCAATACGTGTGTAAATCTCATAGGGTCACCATAAATATCCCGACGGCCGGAGTCGAACCAGCAACCTTCCGGTTTCAATCACTGGATTTCTCCAGTTTACCGGACTACAGCCGGACGCGCTACCAATGCGCTTAGAGTTTTATCTCTAATTTGCGCCACGTCGGGACAGATAAATTAAAAGATTTTGCTTTTAAAAGTTTATCCAATTTCGCTTTTTTTCTTGGATAATAAAAGTTTGTTGGGTAAAATATGCTGTAGAGTTTTGATAAGCTATGACTAGATGCTATAACCAATCTGTATGAAGTTCTCTCTTTTCTTATTTTTCCATAAGTTATACCTAATCTATCTAATAACTTTTGAATGTCTTGTAGAAAAAATCTTGATCCAGAAGAAATTCTAACATATCTCGATTTGGGTGATATGTCTCCATCACCATCTACAACACCTAACAAAAAAGGTCCTATGTATTTTGGATTTAATTTATGGAAACATACATCTAATTTTAATGTTAACGACTTGTTTCCAATTGGCAATTTAAACGTATCTATTAAAAATTTATGAACTAACTTTGATGAGATATAGATATTATAATTAGTTTTATTGCTGAATCCAGTATATCTTCCTTTTACAGATGAATCATAATTAAATAAGAATTTTATTAGTTTTATGATAATTCTTTTTTCTTCCAAATAACTTGTAAACAAATTAATCTTGTAATCTTTTGAATCTTTAGGTATGTGCCCATCTGTTAATAGTAGACCTAAGAAATAATAAAGTTCTTTAAATTTAGAGAGTTTTGGTAATGTTGGTATTTGTGGAGTATATACTTTATAACCAGCTGCTTTCATTGCATTGTTCCAACTTCCAAAATATTTTCTTGTTTTATAATTTAAAGCATGATTGTCTCTTTTAACAGGTCTTCTTCTTAAATTTTTATGCAGTAACTTAATCTCTTTAATTATTTCGTTAGTCATACTAAAGATTTAATCAAATCATCTTTATAGAATTTCCAGGGTACTGTCCACTATTTCCACTTTGTCAAATAATAAAAATAAGAATTAACCCGTGTACTTTGATTCCTGAACCTCTACAACCAATGGTCCTGAGGTTTCTGTGTGCTTCTTTCCTGCCTGGTCATAGAATGTTACAATCGCTTGCGGGAAAATCATCTTTCCTAATATTTCAACCGAGGTTCTAAGCCTGTAATTGAAAACATGTTCCTGGCCTGCTTTAAGCTCTTTGAGTTCCCATTGGACAACTCTATGCTTACCATGTTTTTCCACGCTGCCCTGTGCTGTTCCGAATTCTTTCACTTCTTTTACAAATGCTGGAAGTATATCTCTGATAATAACTTCTTTGTAATCCTGTTTTGAAGGATTCTTGATATGAATCTGAATTTTTAACTCTGTGAAACCCTGGTAAAATTTATGATCAATCACTTCTCTC
>Ga0315276_10001122_pt1 | contig 23898 bp, 32 predicted proteins | sample YL17G05_0_MG_FD_204542 | JGI IMG/M metagenome (GOLD analysis project Ga0315276, IMG submission 204542) | Sediment microbial communities from Yellowstone Lake, YNP, Wyoming, USA - YL17G05_0 | ecosystem: Environmental > Aquatic > Freshwater > Lake > Sediment | place: USA: Wyoming | collected... | reverse complement strand
TGTGTTGTTCGGTATTACTAAGATCTGAAAATAAAATAACTAGTGCCTCAGAAGTTTCCACTGCTTTTTTTGCCAGATTATCAATAATTGCTAAAATTTCCTTATCGTTTGATTTTATCCAAGAAGGCAAATTTCCCATGAATTGGATGAAAGAAACTAGAAGTTAAAACTGTTGACCATTGATCATTGTGAACTATATAGAAAGTAAAATCTTTTGGCTATAAAAAATTAATCGTATTCAAAATAATTCTAAAAAACGATCAAATATTTCAAACATTATAAAATAAAAAATTTATTTTCTAAATTCTGGAGCCCATTGATCTGTGTTTTTTAGATCGCTAGAACTAATCATTTTTGCTTTTTCAACTTGATTCATTTTTTCCATACCTGGATTCTGTGGAGTATACCCCTTGCATTCAAAACTAAATTGATCCACAAGAACAAACCCTTTTCCAGTGTATCCCTCTTCGTTATCAGATCTTGTAGTTACAACATAGTTTGTTATTTGACAATCACGGTACTCAAAAGATCGAAGTACATCTCCACCCTTTGCCAAGTATACTGTGACATCAAAGAATTTGTAGTTGTATTCAAATCCTGAACTGGCAAAGTATTTTTGGGTTTCATCAGCTGCCGCATATAGATATGGAGTTCCGCCAACAAGTTTTTCCATTGTGAATGAAGGTTTGGATCTACCAGTTGTCTCACTACTTTCCTGAGACTTTGATTTAGCAGTACCAGAAGATAGAGTTGTGGTTCCATATCCACCTGTTTGTGAAAATTGCTGAATTGGTACCATCTCACTGCCATCTCTAAATTCAAATAATGCAGTAGTGGTGACGTTTTCTACAAATACCATTTTTGAAGGTTGTACTGATACTGTTAGTGCCTCGATGTCAACAATTCCCAATCCGGCAATAGTTGCAAGCGCAATCATACTAATTGCAGTTATAGTAATGACAATCTTGTAACTCAATATTGTTTGAAATTATTTAAACAGTATAAAAGATGATGGATCTGTAACTCGTTTTTGTTACAAGTTTTTCACGTATAAAAAATGTTGAAAATAAGTTTGAAAATTAGTCACTAAAGATGTTACAATGATATTAAACAGGTATTAGAAAATATAAAACTTGATTTTTAAAAAATGTTTCAAATTTGTAAAATAAATTATTTTGGAAATGTCTTAAAATTATTTCCAAAGGTACGATAAAATTATTAAAAACAATGAGTCAAATTTTTAAAATTAATCACATTCCATCATAACTTTGATTCAATCAAAATGGTTTGTTTACTTCCCGGGTAAACACATAGCTTGCCAAGCCTATCATTACAAGCACAAATGCAAGAATAATCCCAATAGATAGTAATGCAGAAATTCCTCCTTCTGTAACTCCTGTCATCATCTCTCGAACTAGCAAAACCGTATAGGTAACTGGATTGAATTTTGCGATGGTGGCCAACCAGTCAGGCAATAGTTCTAGTGGAAAGAGTGCGGGACTCAACATAAACAAAGGCATTCCAAGAAAATTTATCACCCCCCAAAATGTTTCTTGAGATTTTGCAGTGGCAGCTACAATAACTGAAATGCCAGAAAAGCCCAATGAGAACAAAATCACAATTGCCATAATTGGTGCAATCATCAGTGGATTTGGAAAATTAACCCCTATTGCCAACGCTATTCCCAAAATCAAACTAGCCTGTAATGCAGAAATTAAAGAAATTGCAGACATTTTTCCCAGAGCAATAGACGAACGTGAAATTGGAGATGTCAGTGCCTTGTTCATAAAACCATATCTTCTATCCCAAAGAGTATTAACTCCACCAAAAATACTAGTAAAAATCGCAGTCAGTATAATTACGCCGGGGGCCATAAATTCAATATATTGTCCTTCAAAACCAACTGATTGAATTAATGGCTGAGTTCCTGAAAATGTGTTCCCAATTACAATTATCCAAATTGCAGGTTGGATTAATCTGATTAAAACTCCACTACGGGATTTTCTGTATCGTTTTAGTTCTCTCCAAAAAATGGTGTAAGTATCATACAATAATGAATTCATGCGCGAAGCCTTTTCATCTTTGCATGTTCTCGTTTTCTATTAAATCCAGTATCGTCGTCTCGGATTTCCCGACCAGTATAAGAAATAAAGACATCATCCAATGTAGGTCGAGTCAATGAGATCGAAGTAATTTTAATTCCAAGTGCAACGGAAATCTGAAAAATTTTAGGAATTACTTCGGTTCCACTAGATACAAAAAGAGTGAATTTGTCATTATCTTTGTTTATTTTTTTTATCAAATCTATTTGACTTAATTGAGACAAAAAATCCTCCGAATTTTCATTTTCAAAAGTTAATGATATTATTTCATTACCCATGGCATTTTTCATGTTTTCTGGAGTATCAATTACCTGAATTTTACCATTATCTATAATTCCAATTCTATCACATAGTTGATCTGCCTCTTCCATATAGTGAGTTGTAAGAAAGATTGTCATTTGGAATTCTTTGTGGATTTTTTTAATATACTCCCAAATTTTTCTGCGTGTTTGGATATCCAATCCCACGGTAGGTTCATCCAAAAATAAAACCTTTGGCTGATGCAACAACCCCCCTGCAATATCTAATCGTTTTCGCATTCCTCCAGAATATGTTATTACGGGATCATTTTGTTTATCAGATAATTCAATTAGTTCTAGTATATCATCAATTTTTTTTTTGATCTGGTCTTTTGGGATATGATTTAATCTTGCCTGCAAAAGCAAATTTTCTCTACCTGTTAGATACTCATCTACAGTTGATTCTTGTTGCACATATCCGATGCTTTGACGAACTTGTTTTGGGTGAGTCATTACATCATAACCTGAAACTAGAGCATGTCCAGAAGTTGGCTTGAGCAGTGTTGTGAGTATCATTATGGTTGTGCTCTTTCCTGCCCCGTTTGGTCCAAGAAATCCAAAGATCTCGCCGGCTTTAACCGTGAATGAAACATCATTTACTGCATTTACAGTACCAAAAGATTTTGAAAGTGATCTCGTCTCTACAGAATACAATACTTGGATCGCTTATCTCAATTATAAATTGCTAAGCGTTAAAAAAATAATTGTCTCATAAAAAATTTAAGGGCCTTTTGAGGTGATTAGAGTATGAAAGGACTTTGCCAAAAATGTCACACGTCAAATACAGAGATAACAATTGAAAAAGGAATTCCTGTTTGTTTGAAATGTGGTAAAAAGACATAAAAAATCATAGTCAGTAATTTTGAAAAAAAATGTAAAAATCTATAAGAGTTTTTTATATTCTTCTTTTGTCATTCCAAGAATGAGTTTTTCACCTATTCCCCAAACTTCTGATTTAGAAACTACTTTAGAGTGAAGTAACCCATCACTGATTTCAATTGAATCCAATTCATTTGTATCGTGATTTTTGTGTAGTCGTTTTACTTTACCTATCTTGTGACCATCGATGTCAATTACTGGAATTCCAGTTCGTATAGGCGGTCTGCTAAGTAGCAAAGTTTCTTTGGTGAATTTGTCAATGTAATCTTCAGAAAGGAAATAGTCCTTGTTGAACCCCTGATGAATGGTGACCCCTGTTACTGTGAGAGTATCTTGGCTAAGGTGAATGTGTTTAATTTTTCCATATTCTATGCCTTCTCTATCAATGACTTTTTTTCCAATCAAGTCACTAGCTGTTATCATATTAGCAGGCACGTTTTCTAGTTTGACTGACATACATCATGATATTCAGATTTGCTTATCATACCAAATATCAGAATTTTCTAGCAATGAGGTTAAATTACTTGACAGAAATATTGCCTCATGCCAATTGAGGAGAATCTATTTCGTGCTATTTTGAGCACAAAGGGCAGAAAAACTGGAAGAAGGCATTCAGTAATGCTTCGTGCAGTACGATATAACAAAAAAATATATTTTTCAAGACACAGGCCAGATGGGGATTGGTTTAGAAACGCCATAGCAAATCCAGATGTAATTATAGAATATAACAATGTGGAATATACAGGTAGGGCAAAATTAGTCGAAGACGCTGAATTGGAAAAAAAAATTTCCCAATTAAAATATCCGGGCGAAAGTAGAGCGGATGAAAAAAGAGTCTCAATAGAAATTACACTATATGAATAACGGTTGTCAAACCCCTTCGATCAAATTCCACATCGTTTTCCATTTCACTTATAGTGACAGTAAAAGAGATTACATCTCGTTGCTTTGCATTTTCTGCATGGAGTTTAAGATGAATGTCCATTAAATCAAATTCTTGTGTAGGTATATCTTTGTCATCTAGAAATGCTCCACATGTAGATTCGATTCTAAATCGATCATCTTTAAAATGAAAACCAAGTTTTGTCTTTCTGCCTTCTCTCCCACTGGATTTTACATTAATGTCTATAATACCTGGTTTTGCCATAGCATAGCTTGATTTTCCATTTACAAAAACTCCAATTTGGAAAGGTTTTCCTGCAGTTGATTCCGCCATTTTTTGGATTCCGTCATTCATTACTACATCAACTGCTTTGATTGTTTGAGATACCTTGGCGATCCATTCATTTGTTCTTTCTATAGTGGCACGAATGCCATTACGTCTCTTTTTGTCTTCCTCTTCTGGAAGTTTGTAATAATCAACCCATGCTTCATAGTCATGAGATATGTCTTTGATAAAATCCATACAAGTTATTTTGTAATCATTGACATTATCTGTTCTTTCAGAGGAATCATCTATTCTCAAACCATTATAATCCATTGGAAGTGCCAATGTTAGGTATTATTTTTGCATCTAAAAAAACTAATCTTGTCACAAGATTAATGATTATAATGGGTTTTCAAATTACAAACACCATGATATTCTCTGAATTAGTATTAGAACTACAACAACAATTGAAAACTAATTTGCCACAAATTCGCTTTATGCTAAAGAAAAGCCCAGCCATGGCATATGCAAGAATTGTGGAAATTGGTAAGGAGGTAGGCAAGAATTACAATATCAAATTAATTGTGAATTTTCCCAAAGAAGGTAGAATAGAGGAATTTGACATGTATGGTAAACGAGATCTAAGCTTGATTATTGATTATGAGAGAAAAAGATTTCCAATCAATAGAGAAATCATAAAAGAAAAGGCAAAAGAAATTTTAGGGAATATACAAGTTCAAGACGCTTACATGTATGAAAATAAAGAAGGAGTTAGAGTATTTTCAGACAATTGGAAGATAGATATTCTTCCTCATTCAGTGCACATCTGGACGGAGTTTGATGAAAATGTTACAAAATTTTGTGATTGGTTAATGGAAAATGCATATGAAATGAAGAGAAAAATATGATTCATTTTCAAGATCAAATTCTAAGCAGATTCTAATTTTTCAAGCAATCCAAAAGCTTCATAGTTTTTAGGTTCTAGTTTTAAAATTTTTTTGCAACAGACTATAGCTTCATTTTTTTGTTGCAATAATAGATGAGCGTTTGTTTTTAGCATCAAAGTCTCAACATCGTCATTTTTTATCTCCAATGCCTTTTCAAAATAAGGTATTGCTTTTTTTGCATCTTCCAGGATAAAATAGATAGCCCCCATAATAAACAAATAATCAGAATCATTAGAAAATTTCACTTTAAGACTTTTTCCAAATTCTAGAGCCTCAACATAGTCTCCATCTTTAACTAATTTCTTAAGATGTCGTTTGGGATTACTAAAGAGGCCAGTCATTTTATTAGATGTATGGATTTTTCAGCAAATTATTACAATTTGAATGTAAGTGAAGAAGAATTTGCCAATGAACATTAAAAAAATTATGATGAAATCTTCATAATCCCTTCTTTGATCAAGAATTGAATTCCTTGAACGAAGGAGTTATCATCAATTGAACCATCTGCCCACCATCCAGCATTATTTTTGATCCAAGATGGAATTTTTTGTGAGGTATCAGGACTACCAGATTTGGCTGCAATAGGAAGATCAATTACAAGATAATCCAAAGGATTAGTTGGAACAATTTCTGGTGGAGCTAATCCATATACATAAATGACATAATGAGCGGTTCCAGGAGGTTCTTTAACCATCATATCAATAGTAGATAATCCAGATGGAGAATAGATATAATCGTGACCTTGTTCGTTTGCGATAGAACGTGTTGCTGGAAGAGTAAATTTATCGTCAACAACTAGAAGATCATACTGAACTTGATTCAAGAATTCTACATCGTGGTATTTGCTAAGAAAATTAAATTGCCATTTCATTGGACATCCTTGTACAGGATATTCTGGAGCATAGAAAGCGTGAATTTGATAAGAAAAATTTTTGGTTGGCCTTTGAATTGAATTAGTAAGTGAATCAGTTTTTGGGCAGTCTTTTAATTCTGGGTTGACAGCATCAGAGGTGATACCTACAAACGGATCTTGTTGCACGTTTTCTTTATACTCTAATAATTCAAATTTATACTCTGATGGCGGAATTCCAGATGAGACATGTGTATATGTTTGAGCCTTTACTGGGAATGGAAACCCATCAACTACCCAAACGTTACTTACAGCACCGCCGGTCTTCCAAGAGACCCGAACAGTTTCATACGTTCCAGCTTTAACTTTAACTGTTTCAATTGCTGTTGGAATTATTTGTTCACCACCAATGTTTCCAATTTTACCCCATGATTTAGCAGAGAATTTTTTCGGTCCTTTGGCATCTGATTCAGTATATCCATTTGCAAAAGCAGATAACCACACAATAGATGATTTGAATGCACCTCTGTAAACAGATAGATCAGCGCTTCCTCCAGATGGTTCTGGCGCTAGCTTTCCTAAATCCATTTCACCCTTAATCACCTTGTTGCCATCATACACAACTACTTCAGTATTCCACTTTTCCTCAGTTCCAGATTTTATGTCACCTTTAATCCAAATATCCATTTCAAATTCGCTACACTCTTTGTAATCTACGTGACACATTGAATATCTAAAAAAATCACCTTGTTTGAGACCTATACCAGCATACCATTTTGGATCACCTGGAAGATTAACGCCTCCTGCTTGCATCTGTGCAGCTGCATAGGGTAACGGAACAGTTCCAAAAATCAAAATTGCCATTACAGGTAAAGCTAAAAATGATGTCTTCAATTCAATAAAAATTGGTCATTACAGATAGTTAAACGTTATTCAAATAAGCAAATATAGAGGAAAATTAAAGAAATTGTAGAATGTGTGAATGCTCTAAAGTTCACTTGTACGAGGTGGAGTTTAAGCTAGATGGGATGACAGTTGTTCCAACTCACAAAAATTGTGGATTCGCACTAGACGAAAAACAATCCGACAAGTTCCAAAAAGAATTGGTAAAATCATGGGGATTGGAGGAAGAGGATTAATTTTTTAAAAGAAAAAATAAAATTGAAACAACTATAATCTAAAGTTGTCCAACTGCTTCTTTACAAACGTGAGTTTTACATTTGCAATCTGCGCTGCATATACAATGACCTTGCATATCACAGTCACATGAATAAGTTGGATCGCCGCTATCTGCTTCGCATCCACATGCTTGATCTGTCATATGTACTCAGAGATATTACTTATTTTAAAACCTTAGTAAATAACCCTGGAAAATTACGCACCGGAAAGGCTGCCAAGAATAGCATTGTCTGATTTTTGAACAAGTTCAACCTGCTGTCTCAACAGATTAGAGTCAGCCTCAATATCAAAGGCAACTTTTAGAATATGTATAAGATCTGGCTTTCTATCAATAGTATCTTTTATTCTTATGAAATTTTCTTTGTTTATGCATCCCAAGTAAAAATAACAGTCAGAGAGCATTGAATTTTTAATTAAAAAATCATATTTTCTATGGATTATTTTTGAGTGGTCATTGTTTTCAACCAAATCAGAAAAACCGATTGTTGATTTTAGCATTCTTTCTAATAGAGAAGGAATAGCTCTTTCAATACCAACGTTTTCAGTCACTATTGAAATATGTTTGTTAATTTGATTTTTCTTAAATTTACGCATCATTTCCAACATATGGGATGGACCAGGTATACAAAAATTTAGAGCGCAGATTGCATCAGATAAGAAATAAGACGCACATAACTGCCAACATGCTGAAAAAACATTTGAAGTTTTGATTCCTTCTTTGCTTTTTTCGCAACAAAAGATGGAATCAATCAAACAATTTTTTCCGTAATCTTTGTAAAAAATTAAACGTTTTTCTTTAATTTTTGAGAGAAACATTCGAAGTTCCCATGATTCATCTTGGATTATTTGCATTCCGTCATATTGCAGAAGAACTTTGGATTTTTTTTCTTTTAATGAACCATGATGAATTTTTACAAAATTATCATTATATGCAATAATTTTGTCTGCATCTAATTTATCATCAAATATAGTAATGTTGTATTCACATGCATCAAAAAAAGAATTGGATGCTCTGCATCCTCCTAAACCAATAGGAAAATTAACTAGATTCTGTTCATCTGCGAATTTTCTTAAATCCATATAAAGTGTTAAGTTTAGATTTTGTATAAAGCATCTAAATTACAAATATTTACAAATGGATTCAATGTCAAAACATTTCCTTTAAATTGAGAAGAATTTGTTTTTGAGCAAGCTCCTGTGGTGTAGTCCGGCTAAGCATACTGCCCTCTCAAGGCAGTGATCTCGGGTTCAAATCCCGACGGGAGCATTACATTTTTGGAGTAAAGACAAGGAAATATCATTTAACTGTGAATTAACAATAATTTTTTTATGATATTTTTTGAATACGATATTTTTACTTGTCCATATTCCCAAAAATGATGTCACAGCAGGGATTAGACGTATCAGACATACCAAAGCCATCCCCTCAAGGATGAACTCTTTATTTTTAAAACATAAATTGTTACATGCGTAAAAAACTATTTTTTGTGTTGAATTTATGAAAGGTTAACGTAAGTAAATTTTCTCTTTTAATTGCAAGAGGAAATTACTTTATTATACCAACTTTGAGATTTATTGCCCAAGTTATTGGTTTTTTCTCAAGATCGTCTTCCCAATATGGTTTTAGTTCATTTTTTATCAATTTCAGTGGATCTATTTTATTCTCTAAACGGTATTTTTGTACTGCAGACCAAGTATCCAAATAATTGAGAAGCTGACTCATATTCCATTTTGTGCTTATCGTAAATTTGGGTGTGGTCATCTCTTCAAATGGAAACGGTATTGTCCTGTAGTCTTCTTTGACATATTTGATTTCTTTTGCCCAGTAATCTCCTAAAATATCTCCGCCAAAATTCAGCCGGTCACTTATCTTGTCAATTTCAGGAGTGATTTTGTGCATTGTATAAGACCATGCCGCAATGATTGCTTTATTTTTGGCTACTCGTTTTACTTCAGAGTAGAATCGCTCAAAATCAAACCAGTGTAATCCCTGTGCAATAGTTATGAGATCCACAGAATTATTTGGTATGTCTGCTTTTTCCGCTGGAAATACACTATACAATATATTTTTTCGCTCAAATTTGTTTTGAATCTGTTTTTCACTTGCATCACTGGCAATTACTTTATCAAAATATGTGCACAGTTTGATTGCGGCTTGACCGTTTCCGGTGGCACAATCCCATGCTAGTCGATGATCTGTTGTTATTTTAGATAAAAACCTGAACAGTTCGTCAGGGTACGTAGGCCGAGAAAACGAATATTTCTTTGATTGTACAGAGAAATTATCTTGAAAATTATTTGACATCAAAAATTTGTTTACTCTCAAATATTAAACACATTCTATTATTTTTTATCCTCATCTGTTCGGGAGATGAAAATACTGCAGAATTATGATTTTAGTTATAACGTTCGTTATGAGTCAGGCTAGTCTCTTGTCTATACCTCAGCATTATACTTCTGTGGTAAAGAGAGATAGTATAGATTGTGTACTTTTTCCTTTAGAAAACGGTGTGAAGATTAACAATTGAACCATGTAGAATTAGAACTAAATTAATTGGCATTATATTGCCTGAATTTTTCTAACTTTTCAATTAACGCTTCTTTGAAATCAAATGGTATTTTGATAAACTCTGCAACATTCCCGGTTTCTTCTGAGCCAATAATTACAATTTGATCTATTTCAGTTCCAGTTCTTTCCTTCCACATAAGAGAGTATGCCGTAGCCTGGATGAAATATTTCTGAACTTTATCATAATGTTCCACCAGTCTACTCCTGCTTGTCTTAAAATCAATAATTGATAAATCGCCATTATACTCTGCAACACAGTCGCAGGTTCCCGCAATTTCAAACTCGTCACTATACAGTGGAAGCTCAATTCCTCTAATGTTATTCATTTTATGCAGGTATGGTTTTAGTTTTTCAAAATGATTCTTTGGTATTTCCAAAAAGTCTCCCTCTGATTCTTTATTGTTCAGATAATCTTCACATAGCTTGTGCGTCATTGTTCCATGAATTTGTGCTTCTTTCATTATTTGTTCTGCAATATCATTTCCAACTCTTTCTCGCCATTCATCAAGACCTAACATGTCCGATGTCTTAGATAGTACCGTGGTAATTGAGGGATACAGTTTTCCTTGAGGTGTTAGATAGTATCTGACTCCCTCTATTTCTCTTTGAAATGCCAATGGAATTGTTGTATTGTGGTGGGTAAACTGCAATTATCGACATTTAATCAAAGCAATAAAAAAATCAAGTGTTTTTGGATCGGGATTATTTTTTGAATATATTCAATCTAAGGTTTTTTATAAAAATAATGTAGATTTAGGGGCTAGTTATTTTCTCATCATCATACTATCGAGGCACAAACAAGTTAACTAGGTACAACTCATTGTTCACCAAAATGAAAATTATAATTCTCATTAAAATTAGTACGGTCAATATCCTTTGAAAATAAATACCCATAACACTTTAAACTTCTCATCATTCATTTAATTAGATAATTATCATATTTTGATTCTTGAAAATAAAGCATATACACCGCCTATTGCATATGAAATTGAAATTAAAAGCCTAGATAATAAAATAGCAATATCTTGATGAGATACAAATATGGACGTATCAATTTCTATAGCTAATGGAATTGCAAATAATGCAGTTAGGCCTACTAACATTTGTTCTTTATTACTTTGATTACTATAAAGTTTCATGAAAATATATGTTGAAGAATTTCCCAACCCTATTCCTAGCAATATTAAATATTGAAAATATTGTGGAAAAATTCCAATTAGAGCAAATGGTAATGCCCAACAACTTCCATTTATTATTTTGACATATAGTGGCCAGGACAAACTATTTTTCATCCGATTTCGTATCAGGCTAGTTTTTTCTTTAAAATGCAAAAAATAAAAACCAAAAATTAAACCAAATGTCCCAAACCAAACAATGCCATAGAAATAACTTGGTAAATTGTTTAAAAATGAAATTTCGCTTACAACGGATGCAATTGCCACGGCGGCGGCTACACAAATAAATAAAAATCCAAAAATTCGTCTAATTTCATATTGTGTAGATTCCATGGGGGTTTAATCTCAAAAGCATAATTTATTGATTGATGTGGAAATAAGACAAAAAATACAGATGTAAAAAAATAAAAAAACTAGTCTATGCTAAAAGACTAGCTTTCTTTTCACGTCTAATGGACATTATGATGTATGTTGAAACTGCTATGATTCCGCCTTGAAGAACTTTACTTAGGATGTCAATAAAGCCGACATCGTCTTGTTGGCCTACAAATGGAATATCTGCGTTTCTAGACAATATGTACAGACCAATCAGAGCCACCGAGCCACCTATTGCCAAAATATAAGGCACCTTGCTGGTGTGTCTGGTAATAGTTGCCCACAATCCAATTGGAATGTACGCAGCGCCAACTGCAGCAAAAAATGCGGTTTCTATAAAAGCGCCACTTTCAAACTCTTGGGGCTTACCTGCATTCTCGTTAAATGCTTGACTAGCTTCTGCAATTGCTTGAGTAGATACAAAGAGATACAGAGCTCCCGTAGCTAACATCAAAAATGCCATTGAAATTATTGCTAATTTCATTGCTTTTGATTTCATGATTTGTTTATGTAAAATTGGATATAATAGATGTCGATCATTTTCAAAAAATGAGAATAGATAAATTATTTAGAGAATTTTTGCCAGAGCCTCTCAATTTTATCTTGCATCATTACATGTTCTATTTTGTATGAAAGAATGCCATCTCTGAATGTAACGATAATTTCATAAACCCAATTTCTGTAAAAACTCTCATCAAGACCCTCTAGTGTTCTTATTATTTTAGTTTTTTTAATGATTTTTAGTTCATCTAATTTTTTTACTTTTCTATATGCAGTCGATTGTGGAATATTTAGCAAGTTAGAAATTTGTTGTATGGTTAATTCTGCCTTGGAGAGCGATTTCATTATTTCTCTGCTTTGTTCGTCTGACAATACAGATAAAATCTCATCAGATTCTTCCATTTCAGCTTCTTTTCACCGCAAGTATCAATATTATAAATCCAGGAATCTCAATTAGTTCGGATATAAGATCAGCTGTAGATGATTCCACGATCAATTCTAGAAGATCCCCAATAACTGTATCACCCAAAACTATTAGAGAGAATCCAATTGCTAAAAGTGCCATGGGCAGATATTTTGTTTTTTTGAAAGCTTTCAGAGACAGGTAGACCAATGTTAGTCCGACCATGAGGTGAATTGCCAGAACGATGTAATGTATTTCCAAGTATAACGAATTTTTGTGAATAGTTTTGAATATAATCCATTACGACCATTCTCATTAAATGACAATGGGGATCACGATATTATATGCAGAAAGTTTAGTATAATCATGAACAAAAAAATTTTGGTAGGAATTGCAATTGCAGTTATTATTGTTGCAGTTGGAATAATAGGTGCCAAAGCAATGCTAGGGGATAAAGCCACAGAACTACCGGGTGAAGAAAAAGTTGAAAAAACGCTAAATATAGAGGAAGGGAAAGGAACCACCGAACCCGGGGAATCTGGAGAAGACGAGGCAAACGAAAACAAGCCATAATACGATATAATCTATCTATTTTCTTAGATAGTTTTTAGATTTTTCTGACTAATCCTATTTTTTTAATTAAAGACCACCTGGGTAACAATCTATTGCAATATTTATCATTTGATCAACCCAAGCATATAATTTACAACCTTCTTTAATCAGTTAATACGATACTACTCGGTGAAATCATAACTTTCCATAATCGATTTATCTATACGGAGATTTTTTCTTAATGTCAAAGCACAGGTTAAAAAAATTCTTGAAGATTTTTGGTCCTGGAATAGTGACTGGAGCTTCAGATGATGATCCGTCAGGAATTGCAACCTATACTCAAGCAGGAGCACAGTATGGCACCGGTGCATTATGGTTTTCCTTGTTTCTTTACCCGCTAGCTGTAACCGTACAAGAAATGTGTGGAAGAATAGGTCTTTTGACTGGAAGCGGATTGGCAGGAGTCATTAAAAAAAAGTATTCCAAAAAAACAGTTTTCCCAATAATCACGCTGCTTCTTGTTGCAAACACAATAAACATTGGCGCAGATATTGGTGCAATGTCAGCTTCGGTAAATTTGATTTTTCCAACATTTCCAATTCTTCTTGTTACGCTGCTTTTTGCTGCAACAATAATTTTATCTGAAATTTTAATTCCATATCAAAAATATATTCGAATACTAAAATATCTTACACTTTCCTTACTTGCCTATGTTATTACTGCCCTAATTATTGGCGAGAATTGGCAAGAAGTGTTTATTGCCAGTATTATTCCACATGTAGAGTTTACTCCAGCATTTTACATGATGTTTGTTGCACTATTTGGAACAACAATATCACCTTACTTGTTTTTCTGGCAGACATCAGAAGAAGCAGAAGAGGATGTTTCAAAAAACAAGATTAAAGAAATTGGAGAAGGAAATCCTCACATCACCAAGCGCGAAATCAAAATGATGCGTATGGATGTCATGCTAGGAATGGGTTTTGCTCAAATGACAATGTGGTTTATTATCATGACTGCTGCAGGAACTCTTCATACCAGTGGAATTTCAGATGTAATTACAGCAGATCAAGCTGCAAAAGCACTAGAACCGCTAGTACAAACATTTCCAAATTCAGGACAAATTGCAAAAACAATTTTTGCGTTAGGGGTGATAGGTACAGGCATGTTGGCAATCCCAATACTTTCTGGCTCTTCAGCATATGCATTGTCTGAAGGATTCGGTTGGAAACAAGGATTAAGTAAGAAATTCAAAGAAGCAAAATCATTCTATTTAATCATAGCTTCTTCCACAGTGGTTGGACTGTGGATTAATTTTATTGGATTGGATCCTATTCGAGCATTGTATTATACGGCCATAATTAATGGGATAATTGCAGTTCCTCTGCTTATAGCTGTAATCAAGGTAGCAAATGACAAAAAAATATTACATAGTCACACTAACAAAAGATTATCTAATGTTTTAGGATGGTTAACTGTTGCAATAATGGGATTTTCTATTCTCATTATGATCTTTACAAGAGTATGAATTAATGAAAATTTGCAATGCACCGTATTGATAAATTGATCATTTTTTAGTCAATCTAGTTTTACAAACAATTTTTGAGCAAATCCTACGCAACATAGATTGATGCTAAAGATTTCCTCATAGTCCTCCACCGAGAATTTCACTTAGTTCAATATCATAACCACTAGGATCTTTGATGTAAACTGACTTTGATTTTTCAAATTGAATATAGCCATCATAAAGAACTTCAACCCCAAGAGATTTACAGGTTTCAATTATTTCATCAAAGTTTTTAATATTAAAGCCAAAATGTGCAATTCCCCCTTCAGGTTTCATATCAGGATCCTCATAGAGACAAAGTTTGATGTCATCATTTCCTATTATTTGGGATTTAAACTCTGGCTGTTCTTTTTTAATTTCAAAACCGAATAGTTTTTTGTAAAACTCTACACTTTGTTCCAAGTTTTTCACTGTCATATTGACATGATCCATAGAAGTCGCTTTCAGGATTTTAGACAAAATCAATTACCAAATGACCAAGCAGAATAAAATTTTGGTGTAATCTCCATTATCGTCTCATTTCCATTTTTTATTTGCTCGATGATAAATTTTCCAATATCGCTCTCTAAACTTCCAGTGTACTTTAGAATTATTTTTTCTCCAATTACAAGGTTGGTTTTAACATCATCCAAGAGATTAACTGTCCCTTTCCCCTTGACTCCTCTATATGGGATTTTCTCATCGTCAATAGAATAGTAAACTAGATGATGTTTGAGTGCATTTTGTGCCTTTTTTGATTTCTTTGGAGTTGCAACATACAACTTTTTGTTTTCAAATAGATACCATACAGGATGTATGTTTGGATCACCCTTTGAATCAATTGTTGCAATCTGAAGGTTTAGTTTGGAGATCTCGAGGAAATTTCTTACTTGTTGTTCTGACAAGTCAGGTCCAAGTCCAGGAATTGCATTTATTACTTTCATGAAATCTGTTTTGTTTGTCTAGATTAATAACATTTTTGAAGAATGATTTTGTTAATTAGATATAAGTAATCTAGGATTTGTATTTTTACTAGTTCAGATCAAGTTACCTTGTTCTAGTTTGATCATAGATTGTGCTTATGATGAAAAATTATCCGATGAACTTGTAAAATATCTAACAGAGAATGCTTTTCAGGTAACCAAAGATCCAGATGGAATAATCAGATCAAATGATGTGACACTCACTAGAGATGATTTAGATTTATTTCTAAAAAAGACAGGCAAAATCAAAGAATTGCAAATAATACCTTCAGAAAAGAATGTCTTGATAATTGCTACAAAGATTCCAATAGAAGGCTTTGGATTTGTTAGGTGCAGCATATGTGGATTTGTTATGTATGAGGAAGAATTAATGGCTCATGAAAGAGCACATGGAATTTTTTTAGTATAAGTTTGCAATTGATGTTTATATCTCGATAATTAAAATTTTCATCACATTCAAGTATGTTCAAAACTTTGAAAAATATTTCCTTTGTACGATTTGTCACATTGAAATAGTTTCTTTAAATAATAAAAAAAGAATGAAAAATTATTGGGCTTAAGAGAAATCAAATTTGAGGAGGAATACCGTTCAGATAGAAATGATGTTGTGGCAGAGTTTTTTTTTCCGTGTCTCAGTAATTGCATAGAGTATGATAGATGTGCAGATTTTTTGTCAATTCGTAGTCTGGCTAGTATATCTATGGGGTTTGATAACTTTACTACAGGCAAAGCAAAATTAAGAATGATCACAGGCAATAGATTCAAAATATCAGATCTTAGTATACTTACAAAACTTTTTTCAGAAAAACATACTAAGCGATTTGATGTGAAACTAATCAGGGACAGTAAAATTAAGAAACTACAAGATTTTATTAATAATGGTCAAATTGAATTAAAAATTGCAATTACAAATTCTGAGGAAATTACTAATTTGTTCTCAGAGAGGATTGGAATATTTAAAGATGAAAATGATGACGCTGTTGCTTTTACTGGGACATCATCGTCGCTCTCAACTAATACACGAGACTTTGAATCAGTTGATGTTTTCACATCATGGAATGACAAGTCAAGAGTTGAAAGAAAAATAAGAGATTTCGATGACTTGTGGAAAAATAAAACAAGATATGTTGATGTATATGATTTTATGGATGCAGAAAAAAATAACCTGTTGAAATATTCATCAGAATGGATTTACAACATCTAAAGTTCAATCACGTCTTCCATTCTTGATTTATTCTCATAAAAATTCATCCGATTAATTTTATAATAAATTACTTCACCTCTTCTTTCAATTACTGCTATTACGGGTTCTTTTCCCATTTGAGTAATTTGTTCGATTTTTTTCTGGAGACTGCCCATTTTTTCTTGTTGGCCTTCATTGAGACCAAAAATTAGAAATTTTGCAGCCTTTTCACCAAATTGTCCTCTTTCATACACTCGAAAATCAGAACCAAATCCAAATCCATCCTTTACCACGTAACCTCTAGTTCTCAAATCTCGATATATCAAAAATTTTGTAAGAGTTTCAGAATCATTCTTTTGATAGATGCTCAGTAAATCATCAAAATTAATTTGTTTTTTCCCTTTTCGTAGTATTAATTTATCAGCAAATAACAGATAAAGAGATTCAAATGGCTTTAAGAATAATTTCTCTTGTTCAAGTTCCCCATATCCTTTTAGTTCAAGTTCGTGAATCATTTCTTTATCGGAAATACAAGCTCGTTCAAAGATCAATTCACCTTTTACTAAAGGAGTTTCTTCCATGATGAAGAGAAATTCAATGGTTTTCCATATTTATGTTGACCAAGGTCAATGTTTTTTTATTTTTCTTGCATTGAGATTCTAGAGAAATGGAGACAGTAAATTATTTTTTAGTCACGTATGGTTATAAAACAATAATTCTAAATATTAGAAATCATATTTTTACCAATAACTGTCATTTATTACCAATTATTACCAATAATTTATATAACAGTGTACTTAAACTTAATCATGAGTAAATCTCAAGAAACAAAAGACGTCTTTTCAGTGTGCAAACAAAATGTTGCAAAATTTTTCAATGAAGTTGAAAAATCAGCACCATTATATCAACAATTGACATCCAATATTCAACAAAATTACCATGAAGCATGGAAGAATGTAATTAATTCATCTATTGCCTTAGAACAGGAATATGCAACCAAGGCAGGTTTGAAAACTGACGTACCAGAAGGAACCTTGAAAGCCATTCAGGATATTACTGATCAAGCTATCGCAGTATATACTGCTCAAAACAAGATTGCTTTTGATGCTACAGATACAACAAAAAAGGCATTTGATGCATTCAACGAGAATACAAAATCATTTGCTACACTGAATAAAAATATGATGCAATTGATGATGTCTGTATTTACACAGAAATAAGAACTAACTAGTCTCTTTTCAAAATATTTTTATTCCTAATTTAAAATATCACATATTCGAATTTACAGTAACTTAATTTGTAAATTATTATTTTTCCATACCTAATTTACAATAAACAAGAGTATTGTCACTATTTTGGAAACTCGTCAATTTTTATTTTTTACAAAAAATTCCTTTCTATTTTCTTGATCTAGTTCTCAAAGATATGCCCAGCATGGATACTAATGATCGCCCCCACTTTACTAATAGTTTGCATACATTGAATCTTTTTTGACCCATGATATATCTGCCATTATCTACTAGTTGTGTCACCTTGTACCTACTATATTTCGCTATAAATTACAGACATTATCAATACATCTTCTCTAAAACTTTTGGAGCAATAAATGGATCATGTTTATTATATTCAAAAATACTCTTCAATGTATCATTGTTAGGAAATTTAATCAGATAACTCTTTGTTAGGACATAAACTAATTTAGAATATGACAAATTTCTTCTATAACCTCCCCATTTTCAATATCGTCATGATTGAAAAACATTGTCAAATTCTTGTCTCTTAGGTCAGTTTCATTAGTTATTAAAGGAGATTAAAAAATTATGAAATTTTCAAGTTTATTCTTTTTCTAAACATCTTTTAAGATAATTTCAAAGAATTTATTCTCATTAAATAGTCTTCAGAATATTTCAAGAAATTATTGAGTTTTTAAAATTAAATTCAGACACTGAATTTTTTTAAAACTTTATCATCTAGTACACGTTATATCTTTACATGGATTATCAAAGTCTTTATGACCAAGCTATGAAAATTAGTCCGGCAATTCGTTATGCAACCATTACTGATATGAATGGAAAAATAAAACAAAGTGGTCACAGGAAAGGAGTAAAGAGTCTTTTGACATCTAAAGAGAGTCTGAAATCACTGAAATTATCTGCAAATATGTGGAAAGCGCGAAACGATCTCTCAAGCAAGATAGGAAATGGTAAATATGCTCTTGCTGAATATGCAAAGATCAAACGCATAGTAATACCTCTTAATGATGCACATCTACTCTATCTAACTACTAGTGCTCGAGCCGATCACACTAAAATCATCAGTAAGGCTACTAAATTGAGGCTAAAATAACATAGATTCATAATTCCACTCTTCTTTTTTTAAACAATTCAAAAATATTAACCACTATCAATCATTTTGCATAACTATTGAAATTAGTTACCGTGAGACATTTTAGAAATATAATTTATCAAAATAAATAAGTTTTTGAATGATGAACGGTATTACTAGATAGTGAATATTCAAAAAGCAACAAAAAATGATTTATTCAAAATTATAGAAAATGAGGGACATGTTAGAATCGACAGTTTTGTCGAGAGTGCAGTAGAGTTAGCTGAAGAGGTTCACGGTGATCTGAAAAGAGAAGATGGTCAATCCTCCTTTTTGGAGACACATATCTGGCCAGTAACAATTGATGTGATCAGACATTATAAATCTGCAGGAAAATTACTTACTACTCTACAAATTGTCTCATCTATTTTACATGATGTATTGGAAGACGATGAAAAAATATTGGATCAGTATGCCTCAAAGTCATATGGTTTTGATGCGTATTTTCGACATAGATTTGGAGAATATACATACAACGTCGCAATGAATTTGAAGGCAATTCCACTTGAAACATACGAGCAATACGATGAAAAAATACGCGAACATACTAGATTTCAAGAATATTGTACTAAACTTGTAAGATCGTCATATGATGTAAAAATAATCAAACTTGCTGACAGATTAAATAATATGGATTTTGTTTCCCAATTACCAAAAAATGACAAAATTAAAAGATATATCAGAGAAGCAGAGGATTTTTACATTGCGTTCACATTAATTCCTCCATATACAAATGAATTTTATTTTAGAATGAGACAGCTGTATGACCAACTAAAGAGCATAATCATTACAGCCTAACTCAAGAAAAAATTAACCGTATTGATAATGTATTCCCTTTTCTCCACGAGGGTGTCGCCACTCTGTTTCTTGTGAACAAGTACCACAATCTAGACAGCCTTCATGTTGTATCACAACTTTTCCTCCTTCTTCACTGTAACACTTTGCGGGGCACAATGTTACTATCTTTTTCATAAACTCATTATTGGAATTTAAAACCTTAATGTGAGATTTGTGATCATCATTATAATTTAACTTTGCAATTCGATCTGCGATTGAAGGAATATTTGGAGAATAGGAAGACGAGACAGATGTTCCTAATCGTTCAGCCAGTCGTGTTGGGACCTTTACGTAGGTATCTTCTGATTCAATAATGGGTAAAAGTCGTTCATATCCAAGAATATTTGCAAATTTTATAGCAATACCTCTTAAAGTTCCACTTGACATCATTTTTAAAATTGGCCCATAACGTGAACCAATAACATCTTTTGGAACATCTTTAGTTGCATCAAGAAAGATCTTAAGATAATCCGTGTCAATCTGCTTCATATCCATAGTGTACGGACTCTCCTCTACTAATTTAGAATAATATTCACCAAGATGTCGCTCAGAAAAGTCATCTTTGTCAAGAGCTCTTGCTATAGCATTAGCTGCTCGTACTCCGTCATCAATTCCAACATTTAATCCCTCAATTTTTGGGCCTATAAAAACTCCTCTTCCTGCAGCATCGCCGATAAATAGAATATTTTTGAAGAATGGTTTTTTCATTCTACATCTCTTACCATCTGGAACCAATTTTGCAGCATATTCCATTTCAACATAATCAGTTCCAAAAGTAACACCATACGTTTTAGACATTTGGTCTTGAGTGGAGGATAATGCTGTTTGTATATCCTCTGTAGTCTTGTATTTTCCAGAATTGATTAGACGTTCTCTTCCACTAGAAGAAAGATATGCTCCCCTGATCTCATTCCAATTTTTAATTAATTTGGCTACTGCAAAACGAATTCGAAGTTGCTCTTCTTGTGGTAGGCTCTTATTAATTTCTCCTTTAACTGGAACTTGATCTTTGATAAATTCACTTACCATTGGATTTTTTAGTAATGCATCAATCAGATTGTATGGTTCTGTAGGATTTGATAATAGTGAATCAAAATGATATACAGCCCCCACCGAAAGCGTTTCACGATTTGTGTAAAGAAATCCACCACCAATATGATTTAGTGTTACATCTCCTGCAAAAAGATGTGCTGCTCCCTCATCAACACTTATTCCAAATCTTTTATTTATCTCATCTTCAGGTAGTTTTATGATTACTTTAACTCCCTGATACAATTGTGTTGGTGTGAATTTTGGTCTAGCACCAACCATCTCTGCAACTTCTGAATTTACCCCATCAGCTGCGATTATTGCTTTGACTTCAAACTCGTCTAATTCGTCAGTTTGAATGATTGATGTTCCTTTTTGTTCATTCCAAGTGATCGAGTGTACATGAACCCCGGGTATTATTCCACCACCAAATTTTTGAGAACTTTCAACTGCTTGTTTGGCAAACCATGAATTGAGTTTGTTTAGTAAAACTGAACAACCAAAATTAGATTGATAGTCATGTGCTGCAGTAAGATCCATTGAATACACTTTATCTTTTGATGTTGAATGAAGAATGTATTTTGTAATCTTCCTTTCAAATGGAGCATCATTAAGAAAATTTTCGTATACGTCTTCAACGTTAGTTACTCTGCCGTTATTTGGTTTTTTTGAATAAAGAATCCCCCCAGAAATATTTTTAGCACCAATTTTGGTTCCCGCCTCTAAAAGAATGGCTTGTTTTCCAAGATTTGACAATTGTTTCAGAGCCGCCAATCCGGCAGATCCACCCCCAATAATTGCTACATCATATTTTTCCAAATTTCTTTACGCCTCAATAATGTGTATTTGTTTTTTGATTTCTTCAATTAACATAGGAATCACATCTTCCATCCTTCCTTTTATAAAAATATCACATTCATCTTTAATTGGAGCGTTTTCGTCAGGATTAATTGCCACGACAAATCCAGAATCTTTCATTCCCCACACATGTTGCATTGCTCCACTTACTCCAGCTGCGATATAGAGCATGGCACTTGTTTTATGGCCGCTAGTTCCAATTACTCTGTCTGGAATCATATATTTTGAATCTAATGCTTGACTAACTAAAAATGGCTTTTTGGAAATTGGAAGAGTAATGCCGATTTCTGCATTCAATTCTTTTGCCAATTGTTCTAGAAGCTTGATATTTTGTTCTGGTTCATCCTTAACCCCTCTGCCAAAACTAACAATTGTTCTTGGAGTCTCAAAATCAACTTCACTCTGGATAACTTTACGGCTGAGAACTTTAACTCTGAGATCTTTGTCATCAATTTTTGGAATAAATTCAATTATTTTTCCCTCTCTTTTTGGATCTTGTTTTAGTGGTTCAAAAACTCCAGGTATAATACTGCAAGCTTGTGGATGGTAATCTCGCTTAAATGCAGGATTGCGATTATCAAGACAAAGAATAGTAGTCCACAAGAATCCTGAAAAGTCAGGTCTGTACATTTCTAGAGTTTTTGCATAGATTTCCTTACTTCCTCCTGTTTTTTGTTGATGAGACATCTCAATGTCTTCAATTACTAGTTGATTGATATCGGAAGCTAGACCAGATTCTAATTCTGTTAGAACAGTTGATGAAAGGTGTCTACCTATACTATCTGCTGCAAAAAACATGTATCTTGGCCTTTTTATTTCACCTGCATATAGCGGCTCTACATCATCTAGAGTTTTCTTATCTTGAGAAATTTGACTAATAACTTTGGTGTAAATAGTATTTCGTATATCCTTTAGTTCAGGATGATCAGAATAGATTACAACATCAGCCCCATATTCAATTAATTGTTTAGACATATCTTTTATGTCATATCCAAGTATTACTGCAACTACTTTTTCATTTGAAGAATACTTTGAATTAAAATTATCTAAAAGACGTCTTGCCTCTCCAATCATTTCAAGGCTTACATGAAGAAACTCTCCATCTATGTGCTCAATTACAACATACAAGTGTCTATAATTTTCGGTCATTATTTTATCACCATTGCCGATAAGGCCTCCTTCATTCGTGCAACGACTTTTTTGATCTGTTCGTGATTTGAACCGTCGACAATTTCTGCTTGTCTTGTAGCTGTTGACTTAGGAACTTTTTCAACTTTGTATACAATTGTAGGAGAACCTGGAAGTCCTACAAGTGTTTTATCTACACCTAATTGGTCAGCGTTAAAAACTTTAAAATATTCCTTGTAGTTTTCTGCACGCTCAGTTGCTTCTTTTTGGTATTTTTGGAAAGATAATCTTTGAGAAACTGTATCAAAACTAGATTTGTAGGTAGGATCAATTGAGATAAAAACTGGAAGTGGTGCTTCGACTTCTTCTATGACACTAGGAACTCCCTGCAAACTAATCAAACGTTTTGCACGAATCATTCTAGTTTCTAAATCTACATTATAACTAATTACATTACCTAGAAATGTGAAACCAAGTTTCCATCCAGTTTGTGGTCCAGTTTGTCCTGTCTCGCCGTCAGAAGCTCTGTGTCCAGAAAAAACAATATCCATCTTTCCTTGCATTTTTTCAATTCCAGTCTTGAGAACTTCTGCAGTTCCCAAAGTGTCAGCTCCTGCAAAAAGTCTATCACTATAAAGATGAAGTTCTTCAGCATCAGAGATTTGTTGGGATTGTTGAAGTGCCAGATCAGCCATTGGAGGACCCATAGTTCCAATGGAAACTTTTGCATCATACATGACTTTGGCATAAAATGCCGCATGAGCTGCAATTGCACTGTGTGGACCTAGAGTATTTTTTGTCTCAACTCGATTTAGAGTCCCATCCGGATTATAGCTAACATTTCCTTCAGAAAAATCAGGTTCTAGTTTGATTATTACGGCTACGTTAAGCGTACTCATAATTATCATTCATTTTTGGTTATTATTAATAGATTTATCATCCAATGTTATTTTTAGCCACCAATTGCAAAT
>Ga0315276_10001120_pt1 | contig 23901 bp, 19 predicted proteins | sample YL17G05_0_MG_FD_204542 | JGI IMG/M metagenome (GOLD analysis project Ga0315276, IMG submission 204542) | Sediment microbial communities from Yellowstone Lake, YNP, Wyoming, USA - YL17G05_0 | ecosystem: Environmental > Aquatic > Freshwater > Lake > Sediment | place: USA: Wyoming | collected... | reverse complement strand
AGGCTACCGAGGTGCACGGACAATTCCTCAGGCGGGACTTGAACCCGCAAGACCAACACCTGTCGCTGCGTACGGTCGGGTGTCAACGTACAACATCATCCGCAACGAACTCCCCGGTCCCGGAGCAAAAGGGGACGGAGCAATCAAATCAGCGCAAAACGTAAAACTAAAACTAGAAAACCATAACTCAAAATTCAAAGCGTTTTGATTTTTGAATTATCGTTTTGCGTTTTTCGCTTTGAGTTTTGAGCTTTTACAGACCCCGGGCGGTTTGTTATTATCCGTGACTATTCTAATATACTATATTATAATAGTTCCTATGGAAATTAAACGCAATATAATCAATACATTAGCAGAAGAAATATCTGAACCAAAGATTTCTATTTTACTTGGCGCAAGGCAGGTTGGCAAGACAACCCTGCTTCATCAATTAGAGAACGAAGCCCATAAAATGGGCATATCGACAACTTTTTATGATCTTGAATCAAGCTCCGACCTAATAAAGCTATCAGGCGATCAAGAGGTCGTTATAAAACAGATGCTTTCAGGCGGAAGGATTGTATTTATAGATGAGTTTCATTATTTGAAAAATGCCTCCAAAATATTTAAAGCGATTTACGATCAAGAGGCGCCCATCAAAATATTTGCATCCGGTTCTTCTTCACTGGAAATTCATAAACATCTGAAGGAAAGCCTAGCAGGGAGATTCTATAAGACCCGGCTATTTCCATTAGCCTTTTCAGAATGGCTACAAGTTCCCAAAACAGATTTAAATAATTATCTTCAATGGGGTGGGATGCCGGGACTGATAAATTGCAAATCAGATGAAGAAAGAACGAGACTACTTGAAAATATTGTAAGCACATACATCACAAAAGATATCAAGGGACTATTGAAAGAGGAGAATATCAGGGCTTTCAATTTAATGTTGTATTGGTTGGCAAGTCACCAAGGTTCTTTGGTAGTTAAATCAGAATTGGCAAAGGAGGTTAGACTAAGCGAGCCAACCGTTGCCAGACATTTGGAAATTTTATCTCAGACGTATGTCTGCCATATTTTAAACAGCTACTCCAGCAACCTTGCCAATGAATTGAAAAAATCGATCAAGGTTTACCTATTTGACATCGGCATCAGAAATAGCCTGCTTAAAGATTTTAGAAGACCCGATGAGCGTGATGACAAAGGTTTTATACATGAGACTTATGTATATCTTAATCTTTATCGCCAATTGAAGGCTAATATGGAAATTCGATTCTGGAGGACAAAAAAGGGCGATGAAGTAGATTTCATCCTATTAAAAAATAGGATTCCCGTGCCCGTAGAGGTCAAGTCTGACATCAATGATCTTTCTATTCCCAATGGCATAAGAGCATTTATCAAAATATACAAACAATCTCCGTTTGGAATTGTATATAATAGATCAATTGAAGGTTTAACTGAATTCGAGGGTAAGAAAATCTATTTTGAGAATTTAGAAAAATCGGAAAATGTGGAATATTTGAAATCAGTTTTGTGAAGATATGGATCCCGCCCGGGGCCCTTTGAAACCCCGGGCGGTTGTTTATTTAGTGATTAGTGATTGGTGATCAGTTAAATCAGCGCAAAGCGCAAAACTAAAAACTAGAAAACCATAAGTCAAAATTCAAAAAGTTTTGAATTATCGTTTTGCGTTTTTCGCTTTGAGTTTTGAGCTATTACAGACCGGTTTCCAAGAGATTCAAATCCCCCCTTGCCCCCCTTTTTCAAAGGGGGGACGGCGTAGTCCTCTGTGACTCTGTGTCTCTGTGGTGAAAGAATTAGAGCAATACGGTTTGCCCCAACCGCTTACACTTTTATAACAACTTGAGTTTGGTATGTTTCGCTATATGATGAAAATCGCGGTCAGCAGTGAGCAGGCTGCACTCATTTCTAATTGCAATCGAAGCAATCAGAAAATCTATTGTCCCGGCTACAATTCCCTTTGCACGACAAATGTTATAAAGCTCTGCGGCATAAAAATAATCTTCACGCTTTTCACTTAAAATCGGAATGAAGGCCATCGCATCTTGAATTTGAATAAATTGACTTTTTATTTTTATACCTTGAAGGATTTCCTGCAGTATTACGCCGACCATAAATATTCGCTCACCTTCTTCCAAGAGAGTTCTTAATTTTCGCACTTCCAATGATCTGACTTGCGAATGTCTTCTCAATGCCAAAGACCAAACTGACGTATCTACGATGTAGTTCATGCCCTGCTCCTGCTTTTTTTGTAATCATATTTTCTATCCCAATCTATTTTGCCAAAGAGATCCACGATGCGACCCTGCAAACGGCGTTCTATATATTCCTTGAGAGCCTCGTTTACCGTATCTTTCTTTGTCCGCTTTCCACCTATTTCCAAAGCTTTTTCCAGAAGCTCGTTATCTAATGCAAGATTTGTTGGCATTTCGCACCTCCTATCTACACATTATGCTACACATACTGTTACACATTGTCAAATAAAAACGCCTGTCCCAAAAAAAAGAGGTGGGAACTGGCTGAAGTAATTAAGTATTTGATATTGGGCCTTACAGACCCCGGGCGGTTGTTTGTCGCCGAAGCTCCGAAGGAGCGTGTGCGGGTAGCTATTATTCCAATGTCCGATGTCGTTAGTCCGAAGTCGACAAAACGCCAGCAACCCGCCCGCCTTGCCTGCGAGCCGCAGGCTCGCGTGGCGGGCGGGGGCCAGCAAAGGAAATGCAAATCCCCCCTTGCCCCCCTTTTTCAAGGGGGGAAGTTGATCAAAGGGCTGATTAAATATTAGAAATACCCAGCAAAATAATGTATAATTATATTACGGGCCGGGCGTTAGAAAATGAGGGCTATGTGAAACGTATTATACCGCAAATCTTCATTTTTCTTGCCATAACACTCATAAGCATTTCGGCTTTTTCGCAAAAAAGCAAGGTCGACATACTATTCGGCACGGGCATGGCGCTGCCCTCCGCTCCGCCGCCTTCCATCGGAACCAAGGGGGCAGAGGCCGCAATACCCCTTTATGATTTCTTCATAAAGACGACGGACGTAGCGGCCACAAGGGACGCGATAATCTCAGTGGGTGGGCACGTAAGAACCGTCGCCGGCAACATCATGACCGCATCCATCCCGGGGCCGGCCGTTGAAGCGATCGGAAAACTCCCTGAAGTGGCATACATGGAATCCCCGAAACCCGCCACAAATTTGAGCAATCTCGGCGTAATCGACGTCAAGGGAAACAGTGTCCAGCAGGGCATTGAGCTTCCGATGCCCTTCACAGGCGCCAATACGATCGTCGGCGTGGTCGACACCGGCATCGATTACACGCATCCCGACTTTCTGGACGCCTCGGGCAAGACACGCATACTGTATATCTGGGATCAGATGAGCACCACAGGGACGGGACCAAAAGAGATTGAGGTAACTTACGGCGCGGAGTGCGATCAGGCGAGCGTCACAAACAACCAATGCCCGGAACGCGACGTATCCGGCCACGGAACCCACATTGCGGGGATTGCTGCGGGGAGAAACGCAACCTATGGAGGCGTGGCGCCGGACGCGTCCATTGTCGCGGTTCGTTACAAAACTGAAATCCAGCTTGCAGAGGGCTATGTGATTCCCGTGTTATCGACGAAAATATGCGAAGCCGCATATTACATCTTCAAGAAGGCGGAGTCGCTGGGGCTTCCCGCGGTGGTCAACTTAAGCCTCGGGACACATATAGGCGCACATGACGGCACATCGCTCTTTGAAGAGTGCCTCAACAACCTTGTGAGAGGAACCTCGGGACGCGCGATCGTAGTCGCGGCGGGAAACGAGTACAGCACCAACGAAGTTTATACCGGACTGCACGCGGGTTATGATGTGAGCGGCGATCAGGGGACGAATTTCATCGTGAGGAGTTTTTCGGCGGGGCGTTTGATTTACATCGATATATGGGGGACAAAGGGAAGCAGCTTAAGTTTCGGCGTTAAAATGAATCAGGGGGCGACTACGCTGGGAGCTTCGGGCGTCGTCCCGATGGGTTTGACCGAGAGCGGGTTCTTCACGGCCCCCGACGACAGCGTTAATTATCAGATCAATGCAAGGGACACGGCAAGCCCGCTCAACGGCAAACCGCACGTCGGGATTTTGCTGACGTTCGGCGCCTTAATTAGCGCTCCCACCGCTTATAACTTCGACCTTCTCGTCTCCGGAACCGGACATTTCGATGCATGGCTGTATCCGGACAATCCGCCGTCCACCGTAAATTTCACCTCGATCTCAGGCCTGCGCGACAACAGGAACTTCGTCCCGGGCGACAGACAGATGAGCCTGTCAATCCCGTCGACCGCCAAGGACGTTATCGGCGTCGCGGCATATACAACCAGAGATAAATGGACCGACATCACGGGGACCGCCCGTCAGTCGGCATACAAACTGGGAGACATATTTCCGGCCAGCAGCTCCGGCCCTTCGGCCGATCCCTCCGTCACCGGGCAAAAACCGGATATTGCGGCCCCCGGCGCTTCGATTGTCTCGGCAAAATCGCGCGACAGCGCTTCAAGCAACATACGAAGCGTCGATGCGCAGCACTGGATAATGGAAGGGACAAGCATGGCGACCCCGTTTGTCACGGGGACCGTTGCGCTAATGTTCTCCGCGAATCCGAATTACGCGAACGCAAATATAAAACAGTACCTGACACAAACCGCGCGGACGGACGAATTCGCAGGAGCGGTTCCCAACAACAGGTGGGGAGCCGGCAAGCTGGATGTCCTCGCCGCCGCCAAGGCGGCAATCAGTGCGGGCGGGATTGCGGTAAAGGCCGCGGCTCCGGCAGCGGCGCCAACGGGCGAGGCCGCCGCAGAACCCAAATCAGGCGGAGGATGCAAACTTGTCGGGACGGGCAGCTATTCTCAGGACGTCTTGATTATTTTATCGGTCGTGTTTGCGCTTGCCGCGTCTAGATTATTGCTGAGACGCCGACGCATTTAAGTGCATTCGCGGAAATCCCGTGGAAACCGGTCTGCAATAGCTCAAAACGCAAAGCGAAAAACGCAAAACGATAATTCAAAACTTAAAACGTTTTGAATTTTTAGTTATGGTTTTCTAGTTTTTAGCTTTAAGTTTTGCGTTGTTAGGTCAATGATCGGTTTTTTTAATCTGATCTGCCAGTTGTTTGAAATGCGCACGGGCCTCGGGAATCTTCACTGCAAGCTCTTCAAGCAGCGGCATGTGCTTGACCGCGCCCTCCGGCCTGCCTTGCGCAATATCGATTTCTACAAGTGTCCCATAAAGGTTGTATCGCATAAGAGTGCTTAATGGTTCACCCTCGCGCTCCAAGGGAGAGGGAGTTTTTGATATTGGCGGATTTTTACGGTCATATTCAAGCGCAATATTGAGATGTTTTAAAGCCTCATCATATTCCTTCCTCTCGTAGTGTGCGTTTCCAAGCGTAATGTGAATGGCGGGAATCGTGCGGCACACCTGCGCCGAACTTTCCGCCTCGGGACCTTTTGCAAAATCGAGCGCCAGCTCCAGATACTCGATCGAATTGTCAAACTGCCCCAGCTTGCCGTAGGCGAATCCGATGTTGGCCATGACGTCAACGGCGGTCGGTTTCCCTTCAAGCTGCAACGCGAGGTTGAGGGCGGGTTTATAATGATCAATTGCCTCAGACCAGCTTCCCGTCTGCAAAAAAAGATTCGCAAAACCGTTCAGTATCCTCAGCTGATGTTCGAAGAGATAATATTCGCGCGATAAACCGAGAGCTTCTTCATAATACCTGCGCGCAGCGGGAAAATCGCCAAGACGCCTGTGGGCATCGCCCATGAGACGAAGCCTGCCCACCATGCGCTCGCGGTGATCCGATTTTCTCGCCCACTCAAGTTCGGGGGATAAAATCTTTATCGCCTCTTCTATTCTTCCAAAAAGGATGAGGGTTTCCCCCAGCTCGTTATTCGTCACTTGCGACCTGTATTCCCCGGGCAGCAAATTCACGGCCTTGGCCGTGCGCACATACGTCTTTGCGGCTTCTTCGTAACGGCCCTCTCTTAAATCAACCGAGGCGAGATAATTTTCGAGACGAAGCGTATGAATTTGTGATTTATGATTGGTGATTGGTGACTGACGGATTGCCTTCAGAGCGCTCGCGAATATCTCCCGCGCCTCGGTCAATCTGCGCTGCCGCAAAGCAAGCAATCCAAGCTGTTCATCGGCGCGGAGGTTCAATTCAAACCGGGGGCTTCTCGACTCGTCTCCCGATTCCTCCCGGGACCCGCTCGAAGGATAAAGACGCGCCAAACTTCGCAACCTTTCAAAGGCCGCCTTTGCGTCGTCCCATCTTCCGATTCTCGCCAGCGCCTGACCCATCCTGACCAATATTTCGGACCGCGTCTCCCAGTCATCCGGCGCAACGACATTCAAAATGGATTCCAGCTGTTCCGCCGTCTCTGCAGGATGGAGTCTTTTCAAGGCCTCGATCGCAAAAAGTCTTGCAGCTTTCTTTTGCAGATCGGGATTGGAGCTGAAGGCAAGGTGACGGGTAAGTTCAAAAGTAAGATCACCCCCACCCTCGCCATCCCCCTTGAAGGGGGATGGGGCTGACTCAGATTTCTCCGCCCTGGCCGCAATGAATCCGCTGATCGAATCATGGATTGCGGATCTTTCCTTTGGGTCGAGACCGGCCTCGATGATCTTTGAGGCCAATGGATTTGAAAAGACAAAGCGGCCGTCGTCATGCGCCCTGCGAATAAGCCCCGATGAAAGAAGGGCTGAAAAGTCGGCATCCGTTGCCTCGCCATCCCCCACTTTTTCAAGCTCGTCAATCGTCGTGGCCCTGTGCCAACAGGCCATGCGCAACGCCATGAGCCGGGCGCCGCGGGGAAGATTATCAAGCAATTCAAGAAAATGTGCGGCAAGGGAGGGAGGTGAAGCGGCATGGGAGAAACTAAAACTGATCGACGAAAGCGTTTCGGACGTCGGCCGGCCGGTGAATGACGAAAAAAACTCGCCCTTCCTGAGCATCAGCTTGAAGATGTCGGTTATGAATTTCGGATTCCCGAACGATGCACGATAAAGCTCCTCCACCATCTGCCGCGACGGCGCCTCGCCCAGAAGATCCGTCACGTATTCATTGACCTCATCGACGGTGAAATTTTCAAGATGAATCAGATTGCATGAAGCGGGATCGATTTCGAGTATCCTGAACATATCGACCGGTTTGCAAAGATCCGTGTTCACCGTGAAGACGAGAACGAAAGGCGACTTGGGCATTTCAAGCAGGTAATGAACAAGGTGCCTGAGGACGAATACATCTGAAAAACTTGAGACCTCAATACTGGGCAGCGAGACAAAAGGATCGTCTATGAGAAAGGCCGTCGGGCGTTTGAAATCGGGCTTCTGATATCTCAAATCGGTTACGACCACCATCTCCTGCTGCTGCGCAACCGGCTTTAAGAATTTAAGCAGTCTCGTCTTTCCGGTTCCCCACGCGCCCGCGATGCATACGACACGCCTCACATCCGCCGCGCCCTTCACAACGCCCGATATTGTCTGCTCAAGCATCTGCTTCTCCCGACGCCTTCCGATCAGGACGCCTTCCTCGGGCAGATACGCGCTTATGGTCTCGCGGCTTTCCGGCACAAGCCGGCTGGGTGAGCGAAAACAAAGGGCCTGCGCGGCAAGGATGGCGGCCTGATAGCGGTCGTCGGGGTGGCGCGCGATAAGCCGCATGATGACCGCGTCAAGATATGCCGGCACATTCGGATTGTGCTCCGACGGAGGCACCGGGCGCTCCGGCCTCAGATGCCTCAAGACGGTCTCGTCGACATTGAGAGATCCCCCTTTTTCCGTGACTGCAAAGGGCAAAACGCCGCTCAAAATGTAATAGAATGTGACTCCGAGCGAATAAAGATCGCTTCTGTGGTCAACGACCGGAACGGTCAGTTCTCCGATGGAGTTTGCCAGCGATTTGGCGGGTGTTGCCGTCCTCCTTAGCACAACCTCCGGCGCCATGTAGTTGGGCGTGCCGCCCGGACGATTCGGGGGCTGAAAGGCGCTGATTCCGAAATCGATGAGGGCAAGATTCCCTTCATCAAATCCCCCCGACGGTAGGACGGGAACTCGAGTTCGCAGCAGAAAATTCTGCGGTTTGATGTCTAGATGCAAAATCCCGTAATGGCGCAGATACTCAAGGGCGCGCAGCGCGCACAAAAGGAGATATTCAATAACAGGGACCGGCGCGCCGATCATCTTTTTCAAATCGCCGCCCGTCAACAATTCAGAAGTGAAATAATAGAGATCCTGATCCGCATCGAACCCGAAGTCATATATCTTTGCAATGTTGGGATGGGCAAGTTTCTTGAAGAGTTCAAACTCGCGCTTGAAGCGTTCCGTTGCAGTCACTTTGTTGATAAGCGGAGACCACTTGAGGATCTTGAGGGCCGCATCGCCGCCATCCGGCTGTCTCGCCTTCCAGACGATTCCGCCCGCGCCTTCCGAAAGTTTTTCGATGAGCACGTATTTTCCATCGATCGTATTTCCTTCTACAACACCCTTCATCCATCACCTTTCATCACTTGTCCATTTCCACCCTCTTTCCCTGCCAGACATCCTCCGGCTTGAACAGAGAAGCCTTGATCTCCGCATTGAACTCAACGTCACGATAATAAAGTGAAAGCGAACAGCTGCGGCCCGGAAACGTCACGTCAATTTTATGCGGAAATTCGACGTCGCCGACAACCCGGTAATCGGAAAAGCTGACCTCGTATTGAACTTCCTCGCTGATAGCCGATGATTCGTCATCTTTTTGGGGAAGATAATACCGGACGAGGCGCAGGGGACGGCGCTTTTTTGGATCCACCCAGATGTGCATGGGCCTATCGCGAAAACTGTAGCGCCCCTTTTCGCCGCCTGGTATTTGAACCAGCTCGGCCTGACGCGCATCGGGAATGAGGCCGGCGGCAATTGACGTCACTTCAGACAGCTCCCAGTCGAAATCTGCAAGCCTTTTCATATTGCGGGCGGTTGCCGAACCCTGATAGAGTTTGTGTTTCTGGGGCAGCCACAACCAGAGCCGTGAACCGTCCGATCCCGCCGCAGCCCAGACGTCGGCGAGATTGTCAAATGCGTCGACACGGACATGGTCGGGGCGCACAATCACAAGGGCCACGTCCGCATGCCGCTCTTCATCCTTGTCCGTTAAAATCGCCTTTGCCAAACCTCTGAGGGTTTTGACACGGTCTTCGGATTCCTTGAGAGACCTCTCGACCAAGATGGCGGCTGCGTTTCTGACGCCGCCTTCAGTCGCAACGCGCGGCGGCGCCTTATGGCAGGCGCCCGACAGAATTCCAAATACCAAGCACAAAATTACAAATGAATATTGTGATTTCATTCCAAGGGTCTTCACTCACTTTTCAGTTTTTCGAGCTTCTCCCTTATCTTCGACAGCTCCTCCTCATCGGGTTCTTGTTTCTTCGCGCCGACGTCCAGGGCGCGCTGAAAATACTCCATCGCCTTCTTTTGATCACCGCGCCTGAGATAAATCTCCCCTATGTGATCCAAAATCGTCGGTTCGTTGGGGGCGAGATTGTTGGCCTTCATCAGATATTCATATGCACGGTCTAAATCGCCCGTCTTGAAATAGATCCAGCCCAGGCTGTCCGTTATATAACCGTCGCCCGGCCTCAAAACGAGGGCGCGTTCCACCATTTCTTTGGCCTCATCAAGATGCTCGTCCGCCTCCGCATAACTGTAGCCGATGTAATTTAATGCCGAGGCGTTTTGCGGATTGAGTTCCAAAACCCTGCGCATCGCATCACGCGCCTTATCCCTTTCCCGCACCTTCTCGTACATGATCCCCAGCAAAAAGACGATCTTCTCATTCTTAGGCAGTTTTTCGCTCCCCTGCTCCAAAATCGCAATCACCTCTTCATATCGTTTCTGCTCTTCCAGCAGCGCTGCAAGAAACTCATAAAACTCCGGGATGTCGCCTCTGACGCCTATGGCCTCCCTGAGGGAATCAATTGCCTCGTCCATGCGCCCTTCAAGCCTGTGAAGTGACGCAATGTGAAGCTGCGCATCTTTATAAAAAGACGATCCTTCCGGCACCCGGGAGAGTTCTTCGATCGCTTTGCTGTATTCCTTGGCCGATTCGTGGAGGATTCCAAGATAGTAACGGATCTTGTCTGCATCCGGGTTTTCCTTCAATATCGCCTCGAATTTTTCCGTCGCGCTCTTGTAGTCGTGCATTTCATAGTAGATCAGGGCGATGCGCAGCTTCACCGCAAGGTCGTCCGGCGCGCGCTGTTCAATCTCCGTGAGCTTGTGCAGCGCTTTTTTGAACTGCTTTCGGTCAAGATACAACTGGGCAACTGCCCGGTGCACATTGAGTTCTTCAGGATCGATCTCAAGCGCCTTGTTATACATCGCCAATGCCCTGTCATACTGGCGCATTTCAGCGTACAGAGCGCCCAGATACGAATATGCAACCACCGAGTCGGGACTTACGAGCAAAAGCCGCTGCACGACCGCCACCGCCTGCGGCAACTGATTCAAGGCAACATAAGCGCGGGCAAGGAGCGGATAGGTTTCTTCAACCTCGGGGGAAGAGCGCGTCACCGCCTCAAAGACATGCGCGGCCTCGATGTTCTTTCCCTGAGCAAGGTAGAGTCTTCCCCAAAAGATTCGGGCATCAACAAATGAAGGATCAAGATCAACGGCCTTTTTGACCTGCTTCTCCGCCTCGTCAAAGCGACGTTCGGCGGCGTAATTCTCTGCGAGCAGGAAATGCAGAAAGGCGATGTCAGGCTGCTGTTCGGAGAGCTTTTCCAGCTCCGCCGTCGATTTGGCCGTGTCCCCCCTCAATGCTTCATAATCGGATTCAAGAAAACGATAATAGGCGTCCCCCTTGCCGCTGACCTGCGCCTTCGGAACAATGGAGGGTTTCTTGGCCGCACAGCCGGTGACGAAGATGACAGCCAACAGGATGGAAATGATGGTTTTCACGGTTTTGAAGTTATCCCCCCTTACAAAGAAGGGGGTTTTTTATAACATTGTATAAATTAAAGCGCAAGGACATCACCGTGTTCGAAAGAGGGCCAAAAATTCCCTGTTTCCCTTTTGCCCTTCGATGGGCGATGAGGTCACACCCAAACAAGTCCAGCCGATGCGCGACGCGCATTTGACAACCTTCTCAACTGCAAGCTCACGGGCCTTTGCGTCCTTCACAATGCCGCCCTTGCCGACAAGCTCCCGTTCCACTTCAAACTGCGGCTTGATGAGGGCGATCACTATGCCGCCTTTAGCCAAAAAACGATCGACGACGGGCAACACGAGCTCAAGAGAAATAAAAGACACATCGATCGTGACGACATCAATCTGCTCAGGAATCTGTTCGGGTTTCAGATAGCGAATGTTTTGGCGGTCTATGACGATGACCCGCGGATCGTTTGCGATTTTTCGCGATAGCTGCCCATAGCCGACATCCACGGCATACACCTTCAGGGCGCCATGCTGCAGAAGGCAATCGGTGAAACCGCCGGTGGATGCCCCGATATCAAGACAAGTTTTCCGATTTATATCGCAGCCGAATTCCCTTATTGCGTGCGCAAGCTTGACGCCGCCGCGGCTGACATAGGGATGATCTTCGCCGCGTATGCGGATATGAGCGTCTTCCCGCACAAGCTTGCCGGCCTTCGTGACCGGCACATCACCAACAAGCACCTTACCGGCCATGAGAAGCGCTTGTGCCTTCTGGCGTAACGGCACAAGTTCACGCTTTACGAGGAGAGTGTCAATGCGAACATTCTTCACAGGCCCTGCAATATTTCCTTTTTCTTTTCTTTGTATTCCCTGTCAGTAATCAGCTTCTCTTTTTTGAGTTCTTCCAAACGCTCAAGCCGCGCCTTGACATCGCCGCCCTCCGTCTTGGCAGCCGCGGCGGTTGTTTGGGCCTCGGTTGACAAGGCCGCTTCTTCGGCCTTGGCCGTTTCCTTCTTCCCCTTCTTTTTGGCCTTCTCTGCCGCAATTGTTGCACCCTCTTTTGCCTTGGATGCAGCTTCTGTGGATGCAACGGCCCCGGCATCGGCCTCGAAATTGTACGCGAGATCAATGACGAGCTCCTCTGGATCATCCACATCCATCAGCTGTCCCGGCGCAAGATCAAGGTCGATCCTCAATCCCCGCGATTGCTCGACTGCCTCGCCAAAGTTTCCCTTTTTGTCTATGTCGCCGGTTACCTTCGCATAGAGCTTTTGGAAGCGCAAATGCAGCTCGTTGTCCCTCACCCATAAATTGCCGATGTTGATGCGGTCATTGCGAATGATGAAAAAGGGTTCCTTCATGAGGAATGAAAAGACAATTTCCTCCGAAGGCGTGGCCTGCCGCAACGCCTTGACGATGGCGGGGGCCAGGAAATTTATGCTGGCGTCATTGAAGGCATCCTGCGTGTCCAACTCTTTATTGAGGATGTGCCGGCGCGACATCTTGATGGATTTGAGAACCGCCCTCATTCTCACCTCGTCTAGCTCCTTGGGATGCGTCATCTGCCTCTTTTCGGCGACCTTGGCTTTGACCTCGACGAGCTTAACGTAATTTAATCTGTGATTGGTCACGACGTAGGTGGTCTTTTTCGCAAACGCCGCCGCGGGAAGAAACGATGCGACCAATAATGCGACGAGGACCTTCTTCATGGAAACCTCCTTAGTAAAATGTCAAATGACCATTGACCTTAATTCCATGGTTCATTGTAATAGTGCGAGACTCATATCAGGTCCGCAATTCTTCTTGCAACCTGAAAAAATCAGATTTACGATTTATAAACTCACGTACTAAAGGAGCACATATGCAAGAAAACGAAATCCCCGTTGCCCAGAGGATAAAGGCGCCGCAGACACCCCCGCAGGCGCACGCCAGCAGCCGTGCAACCATCACGCTGATCTTGGGCATACTCGCCATCACATGCACGGGGCTTTTGACCGGCATACCGGCCATCATACTGGGATTTATGGAGCTAAAGGCGATCAAGGCGGGACAAGCGCCCATTGAAGGCGAGTCAAGCGCAAAGATCGGCCTTGTGCTGGGTTTTGTCGGAACCCTCCTTGCGGCCATTGCCATAATTGCGTTTGTCGTCATAATCGCGTTGGGCATCTCGCTTGGCACATCGGGCGCGATTCAGGAAATGATTCGGTCATCGATATGAGGGTCATAACGGGTCTCGCAAAAGGTCGCCGCCTCCTCACTCCGAAGTCCTCAAAGATCAGGCCGGCGCTCGATCAGGTCAAGGAGGCGATTTTCAATATCCTCTTTGATGTCACGGGACTTCGCGTCCTTGACCTCTTTGCCGGCACGGGTTCCATGGGCATTGAAGCGCTGTCGAGGGGCGCCGCTTTTGCAATCTTTATCGATGATTACGTGCAGGCAATCGAGCTGATTAAAAAAAATCTCGAACGATGCGGCCTTTCAGATCGGGCCAACGTATTCAAGTCACGCGTAGGGCCGGCCATCCGCAGACTTGAAAGAAAAGGCCGGTCATTTGATATAATCTTTGTCGATCCCCCTTATCTCAAAAACCTCGTCAATCCGACACTTGAAAAACTGACTACAAGCGCCCTGGTCAGCCCCTCCTCCATTATAATAGTGGAGCACCACCCCAAAGAGCCCATAAAACCTATTGACGGACTGGCATTGACCGATACCCGGCACTATGGCCAGACAGATGTCTCCTTTCTCAGGCGCAACGCCAGAGAAATGTAATATTTGCTTGCTTTTCACCCGTTTAAAAATGTAAGCAACTTTTTCTTCAACTATCCGACAATACTATCGATGCCTCATTTTGGCTTTTAGGGGCAGCCGTTTAATCAGGAAGGATAACATTACTAAGTATGAAGATAGGTATAAATCATGATGAATTTGTTGCTATTTTAAGCCTCAGCCACCACATTGCGGAGCAAAAAGACACGGACGCGGAAGAGGATTATCTCGCACTCGGCCGTGTATTTGCCGCTGTCAGTCCTGAAAGAGACGGTTCTGCTTATATAGAAGCAAACAAAGAAGTGGTAGCCGCTCTTGCCCGGCTCCTTGACGGCAGGACAGGTTTTCAGGGCGTTGAGACAGTTCTTAATAATGTGCGCGTCTTCATCAACGCGCGTTCGAACGGCCCAGGTCATCGCTGGTATTTTGAGCATTCACCGACACTTCGATTCCTCGCAACTGCAACCTTCGAAAGTGCGCAACAACTCATTGACGAGCTTTCAAAACGTCGCTCCAGTATTATAGCGGAATTGAATCGGGCAAAGAGCTCAGCTGCGCCGGATATTTACGATCGGTCGCCGACGCTCCAAAACATACCTCCGGATGTTCTCCAAGATGACCGCGCCCTGATGAGATTTTTGCTCACCTATCGCGATCGCATAGCCGTTGAAAACCGGCGCGCGACGGGCAATCTTGACCACGATCAGTTCACATTCGCGGGGGCGGAAAACAACTATTCCCTTGGCACGTTGATTCATGCGCTGAGTGCCGGCGGCGTTATCGATCGGAAAAGGGCTGCGAATGTCATAAGGCTGATTGCAACTCCTCTCCAATACTTCGTCGAGCATCGGAATAAACTGGAGACGGGAATCAGGCAAATTGAGAATCCTAAAAATATCTTTGCGGATATCGATCGATCTCTTTTCATGAAAACGTCCGACCCGACGCAGCCGCTCAGCAAACCATACATACAAAGGATCATTCAGTGGGCGAGATGGTTTCTTGGCGACCCTGAGGTTGCCGTCCGCAGCATATACGCGGCCGATGAGATCGCGTTCATGACGTTTCTTTTCTTAAGGGATATTGTTGATGCGGTGCCCGAAAATATTGCGGCCAGACTTGAAAATGCCGGTTATAATTCCACGGCAGATCCGGCGGGTGCGCGCCGTGAAGCGGTCGGGGCAATCAAGGACCTGCTGGATTACTATGTCTATCTCAAAGTCGGCGGTTCTGAACTTGATCTGAAGACAGAAGAAGGTTTAACCCAAATAGCACGTCTTTATGAATGGAACCGCGATGCTATAGATGACGATCCGGATGTATGCAAAGGCGATCCGGGCATCGGCAGTGATAATGAAGGCCCATCGCCGGCCTCAGGCGGCAATTCGGATGAACAAGCTGCAAAGGCCCAAGGATCTCAGATTACGGGATTTGCCGATTCCCAAGAGACAGGCACTGCCAGCACCGGGGCTGCATATATGTATCAGAGCGGCGACACATCCGTCACAGGCGGGCAATTTTATATGCAAAACACAATGACCCCACCGATCTTTGATCCTGTTATATTTAATGCTTTAGCCTTATCTGCTATGGCCACGATGCCCTCAATTTCCCCCATGATGGCTCCTTTATAAAATCTCCCGGCGGATCATATTGACAAGCCGCCGTCCTCCATATTAAAGGCTCTCACCCATATGAATCCGGTCAAGCTCTGGCATAATAATATCTTTAATCTCATGTCAGTCTTCTTTCAGGCCGGCGGGGTCAATCAGGCCGTAAACCAAGGTGTGAAGGCCGATGTTGTAATCTCCGGCGGCGACGGCAATCCGTCATGCAACATCGATGATACGCAGCTCAGCGCGATCAGGGAGCGGGCCAGAAAGATCGTTGGAAGCGGGATCGATGTGGGATTCGAACATTTTCCGATTCATCGCGGAAAACTCGCATCAAACATCACATATGAAATGCTCACAAAACAATCCGTTTGTAACGCCCTAACCCCCAAATCCAAAACGACCGCCTCCGATCACAACAAGCTGCGCAACAAGTACAAAGGCAGTTCACTGAGCAAAAGTAACGCACAGCAAAGAGGCGTCATTGCCTCAGAGCTGCCTTTGCATATGGTGTGTCAAGAGGGGTACAATTGGGAGACCTCGCAATTTTATAACGGCGCAAAAAGCTGCCAAGACGTGCTCAATGCCTGCAAGGCCAGAAAAATTCCGGTCGCGATGTACGCCATTAATATGCAGCCTGCCGACGCCCAGCGCATTATCACGCATACATCCAGCGCCCCGTTTTACATGAACTATGCAAACTCAGGACCCGTCAAATGCTCTTCAGGCGGCACCGTCACCGAGGCATACCACAAAATAAATATCTCCACGTTCCTTCCATCCCTCAAGTATATCTTGCGAGCGAAGGAAGGGAAAGGCTGGTCGGCCTGGTCGCTTCTGCGGTCGTGCGCTGCAAACGGCACAGTCTATCAAAGCGACGACCTGATGTTCAATTTCGGTGCGCGTTTCATGATCCCCGTGTACGTTGAAACAGACGGAGTCTTGACCCATCGCACCATAATCATTACATCGGCGGCCGCCGCCTCCAACTCTTCGCTTGCCCCGCTTATCTCCAATACGATGGCCTTCGAGCGCTTCATCGGGGGGGAATACGCAAAAAAGATCCTACTCGACGCAAAGTCCAACGGCTGGCAAATAAAATGAGGGGGCGGGGATTTTAAAACTCCCCGACGACTCAAATAAAATAAGGGCACCTCTAAAAAATGGAGAATTTTATTCTTCGAGCATGTCGAGAAGATAAAATTCCTAATGATTCTCGACTCGCTTCGCTCGCTCGAATAATAAAAAGATAGTTTTTAGAGGTGCCCATAAGAGTGGCACTTGACCGAATGCGTTAAATATGGTCAAAAAGCTGATTGTTATGTGCAAAATTGCCATTTGTCCCGGTAGTTTTGATCCGATAACCAACGGGCACCTAAATATCATTGATCGTGGCTTGAGGATTTTCGACAGGCTCATTGTGGCAATTGCTATCAACACAAGTAAAAAGCCCATCTTTAGCCCGGAGGAACGGCTGGAGATGCTCAGGGAAATCTTCAAGGATTCCAAGCAGATAGAGGTGGACTCATTTCATGGCCTGCTTGTGGAATACGCAAAAAAACGCGGCGTTAAGACGATACTTCGCGGCATCCGCAATATGAGCGACTATGAATATGAATCCCAGCTCGTCCTTGCCAACAAAACGCTGGAGCCGAGCCTTGAATTCATTTATATGATGACGGAAGGGCAATACGCCCACTTGAGCTCTTCGATTATCAAGGAAGTGATCACCTTCGGGGGAAGCGGCCACGGAATGATTCATCCCATAGTGGAGAAAAAATTGCGGGAAAAACTTTGTAGCGAATAAATTACCCAAAAACATTCCTCCCCTTTATAAGGGGAGGTAAGGTGGGGTAGATTGTGATCTACCTCCCCTTCCCCTCCCCCTCGACAAGGCTCGGGGCAGGCTTACAAAGGAGGGGAATATCTTTCACGGTGGAGGCATTATATGGAATGGAATTCGTTGGATGATCTGAAAAAAGCCTGCAAAGGATCATTTGAGATATTGAAGGGCAGGCTCGAGATCATTGATGAAAAACGTTTCAGAAACGAGGCGGTGGACAAGCTCGTCTGGAATGCCATCTTTGCGGCCAATGAAAATGTCAAGGCAACTTCGCGATGGGTCATCTGGGAAGGATCGCAGACTCTGGGTTGCCCCTCTTCCTCGATCCATAATTTCTACATGGCGCGTGCAAAGGAACAGTGGAATGACATGACGGTGCCCGCCATCAACATCCGCGGCCTGACCTATGACATCGCGCGCACGATCTTCAAAACGCTCTCCCGAATCAACACCGGCACATCTCTTTTTGAAATCGCAAAGTCGGAAATCGACTATACCAAACAGCGCCCGGCGGAATATGCCTCCTGCGTCCTTGCAGCGGCGCTGCGCGAAGGATGGCGTGGACCCGTTTTCATTCAGGGAGACCATTTTCAGGCGAGCGCCAAGAAATTCAACGCGGATCCCAAGGCTGAAATTGAATCATTGAAAAAGCTGATCACCGAGGCCATCGAAGCGGGCTTCTACAATATCGACATTGACACATCAACTCTCGTCGATCTTTCAAAACCGACGGTCTTCGATCAGCAGCGCGCAAACTTTGAGTCGGCCTCTGAGTTAGCAAAACACATCCGCTCTCTTGAACCGAAAGGCGTTACCATATCCATCGGTGGGGAGATCGGTGAGGTGGGCGGCAAAAACAGCACGGCCGAGGAGCTCTCTGCGTTTGTAGAGGGCTTTAACGGCATGATGAGCCTCAATGCCAAGAAGACGCCTTCCGGATTGTCCAAGATCTCCATCCAGACCGGAACGACCCATGGCGGCGTGGTGCTCGCAGACGGATCCATCGCCAAGGTGAAGCTGGATTTCGATACACTTGAGGAGCTTGGAAAAGTTGCGCGCGAGCAGTTTGGACTGGGAGGCGTTGTCCAGCACGGCGCTTCAACACTCCCCGAGAGCGCCTTTGACAATTTCCCCAAGCGGCAAACCCTTGAGGTGCATCTTGCGACGGCCTTCCAGAATATCCTCTATGAAAGCACCGCATTCCCGAAGACCCTGCGCGAGAATATCTATAAATGGCTCAAGCAAAACTGCACCGATGAGAAAAAACCGGACCAGACCGACGAACAGTTCTATTACAAGACGCGCAAAAAGGGATTCGGTCCGTTCAAGAAAGAGATATGGTCGCTCACCGATAATACCAAGACCGCATTGATGAGTGAACTGGCCAGGACCTTTGACATGATATTCAAAAAACTGGGCATTCAAGGCGGCAAAAAGCTTGTTGATCAACACGTGAAAACAGCCACCGTGCATCATCAGCCGCCGGTTGAATAAAAAATATCTTTTGAAAAATATTTATAAGGATAAACGGCAAGAAGGTATCAGGCCGTCAGAAGGCTCACGGATTCAATATGGTAGGTCTGCGGAAACATATCTATGGGCAGGCAGCGCTTAAGCTTATATCCAAAATCACAAAGGCCTTTAATGTCCCTCGCAAGTGTTGCAGGGTCACATGAAATATAAAGGATCGATTTTGGTTTAAGGCCCGCAATAACATCTATCGCCTCAGCGCACCCCTTCCGAGGCGGATCTATGAGCACCGCATCACAGTGCCCATGAAACTTTTTTGCCGCTTTATTCGCATCGGCACAAAGAAACTCGATATTCTCGACCCCCTCCTTTTTTTGTCTATCACGGGCATAAGTGATGGCGCGACCATCGATATCCGAGGCCATGATCATTTTTGCAATCGTAGCTACAGAAAATGTGAAGTTGCCCGCGCCGGCATATAGTTCCAATATAGAATCGTGTGGGACTTCCTTAAGCCAGTCCACAACAACCCTTTTCAGCTGCTCATTTTGTTCAGTATTGATCTGAGAAAAAGATGGGCCTTCTTCCAAGCGAAGCGAAAAACCTTTGGTGTGTGGACGATCCCCCTCACCCCATCCCTCTCCCTCTAGGGGAGAGGGGGTGGGTGAGGGGGATCGTCTTTGTTTCAACTTTTCATTTAATCTTTCATCCGCTATCAAACACTGATCAAACTCCACAACTTCTTTGGATTTTGGTTTGTAAAATCCGATTCGCCCTTTTGAATCGACGTGAAGCTGTATGCGATTGCGATAATGCCATTGTTTGGGTGAAGCAAGGGTTGGCAAAACGATCTCACTTAATTGAGCATCCCCCTCACCCTTTCCCCTCTCCCCTATGGGGAGAGGGGGTGGGTGAGGGGTTATTTTTCCTATTCGCTCCAGCGTCTCGATCAATATGCGCCTCTTCCACTCAAGCTGCGCTTCATAAGATATGTGCTGCCACTGGCAGCCGCCGCATCGACCAAAGACCGGACATGGGGGATTTACACGGCACGGTGACGCCTCAATGACATTGACAATCCTCGCATCCGCATAGGTCTTATGATCCTCCATTATTTCAATATTCAAAACGTCCCCCGGCGCTGAATAAGGCACAAATATCTTCTTGCCGTTGCAGTCCCCGACACCGGCACCGCCATACACAAGTTTTTCAACGGTCATCCTCATAAGCATTTCCGATCACCATGGAGATTTTTTGCAAACTAGAATGTTTTGGCAGTGGCGATCTTTTGAAGTAAAGAGAGCAATGGCAGTCTGCTTTTCCTGGCAATTTTTTTTACGTCCTCATATTCAGATATGCATTTCACAATCCGGCCGTTGTCATCCATGGCAACCTTGACACGAACCTTCCCTTTAAACACGGCAGCCGTTCTCATCTCCCGCCTAAAAATCTTTCGCTCTACCGGATAATAGCGCACGCCGAGAGTCGTCGTCTCTTTGAGTATAATATCAATGGCCACATCTTTCCTGTCCCAAGGCGCCTGACAGTGCAAAAGTATAGCCGGCCTGTTCTTCTTCATCTGGATCGGCTGGAGTACGACATCGACAGCACCGGCATCAAAAAGCCGCTCCATCACGTAATCAAAGATCTGCGGATTCATGTCATCAATATTGGCCTCGATTACGACGACGGGGTATCCCTCGCCGATCATGAGACGAAGCGCGTTGGGAATCCCGGGAAACGTCTTGTCGCCAAAACCGTAACCGATATTTTTGATTGTTTGGAGAGGACATTCGCCAAAATGTCTGGCGACAGTGGTTATGATTGCAGCTCCGGTGGGCGTTACGATCTCATCGTGAACCGGAGATTTCTCGAGCGGCACGTTTTTTACAAGTTCCAGTGTCGCAGGTGCGGGAACCGGCAAGGTTCCGTGCGCCGATTTGATCCTTCCCCGGCTCATCGGCAACGGGGAAGAAAATACTTCCCTGAATTTAAAATACTCAAATCCAACGGCGCTCCCCACAATATCGACAATCGAATCAACTGCGCCAACCTCATGGAAATGGACTTTATCTATTGCAACGCCATGAACCTTTGCTTCGGCCTGGGCTAATCGATGAAAGATCGATTGCGCAATCTCCTTGACTGATTTTTTGAGTTTACTCCGTCCAATGAGATTTCGAATCATCCGAAAATCCCACATTTCGGGTGTAAAATCCCCACGGGGGATTTCAGGCATGACATGAAATCTTGTCCCGCTGATTTGTTTCCTTACCAGTTCCCTTTTCAGACTGTAACCGCGAAGATTTATTCTCTTAAGTTCGGTTTTCAGATAAGGCAGGGGCAGGCCGGCATCGATCATGGCCGCTACAACCATGTCGCCGGCTATTCCTGAAAAACAGTCAAAGTAGGCAATCGTCATATAACTTTTGGGGTCAGGCTTGCATATTTGCACGTTGAAATAAAACTAATTGAATTAACACATGTTTTAGAAAAATATGCAAATATGCAAGCCTGACCCCATTATTATTTTATTACACTTCAGCACTTTTCTCACTGATTTCCACCTCAAGGATCGCGCGCTCCGTTGCGCGGCGAATAACATAGATGTAATTTCCCACAACGATCTTCTCGCCCACCTTTGGTATTCGCTCCATTTTTTTGAGAAGAAAACCTGCAATGGTTTCATAGTCCCCGGGGAGGATCTGCAATTTCAAACGCTCATTTGCCTGTTCGATTTCCATCCGGCCATTGACGAGATAACGGTGATGTCCTATGCGCTGGTAAAATGTCGAGACAACATCATGTTCGTCCCTGATCTCGCCCACCACTTCTTCCAGAAGATCCTCTGTAGTGACAATACCGGTGGCCGCCCCGAACTCATCCACAACGACGGTCAGCGGCTGATGACGCCGCTTCATCGTCATAAGAAGTTCATCTAGCGGCATGTCCTCGGGGACATAATAGGCGGGGCGGACAAGTTCCTTCACCCCCTTTTCTTCATCACTAAAGAGAAGATCAGTGCCTATCAGCATGCCAACTATGTTAAATACCCTTCCATAGTAAACGGGGATGCGTGAATAACCATAATGTTCCATGATCTTGGAGGCCTCTTCCCGCGTTGCATCAATTGAGACAGCAACCATATCCACCAGCGGCGTCATGATATTGGCCACGTGTTTATCTGCGAGATTAAAAATGCGCGAGATCATTGTTCTCTCTTCCGGTTTGACGTCGGTCGCGCTTTCCGTCTCAACTTGCAGCAGGCGTTCAAGCTCTTCGCGCGTCAACGGCGGCTCTGCCCCAAAACGGCGCTTGACACCGCCCAGCAGCAAATCCGTCAGCTTCGCCAGCGGCCAGATGACGGGCGCCAAGACCCACGAAATGACAAAGAGGATCGGAGCGACTTTTAACACGATCTGATCTGCATAGTATTGATACACACTTTTAGGGACCATTTCACCAAGAACCAGTGTGAGCGGGCCATAAAGAATGGCCAAGAATGCGTAAGAATCGCCAAAGTTTGAGATGAAATAAAACGTCGTCGCAACTGAACCGGTCACGGTGCAGACATTGGTGCCGACAAGCGTTGTGCTGAAAAACTTGGCAGGATGCTTGACCAGATGGAGTGCAGAAAGCGCAAGTTTTGAACCGGAATCAGTGTCGACGGCCAGCCGGTGTTTTTCCGCATTGACGATGGCCATCTCCGATCCGGAAAAAAACCCCTCTAGCAAGATACAGATGACCAAGATGATGATGAGTAATCCCAAGCTCATAAGTTAACCGCGCCTCTACATCTCTGTGGCGTTTATCATTTTTCAATCTCCCCAAAAAGCTCCTCAAGAACATCATCCATAGTGACAATACCCATTATACCCTTGTCATCCTTGACTATGGCCATATGAACCTGACTCTCCTGAAAATGATGCAAAAGGTCCTCTAATTTTCTGTCTGCTGTAATAAAGAGGGGTGCTCTTAGAATGGTGCGGATATCCTTCTCGCCACCCTGTTCGCGCCTTCGATGGAATGTAAAAAGATCCCGCACATGAAGGATGCCAATGATATTGTCAGAATTGCCCTCGTAAATCGGTATCCTGGAAAATAGTGTTTCCTTGATCTCTTCTAACATCCGCTCATAAGGCAAATCGATGGGAAGGGCAAAGATTTGTCCCGCCGGCATCATGATTTCCGAGACGACCTTATCAGAAAATTCAAACACATTATGGATCATCTCCCGCTCTTCTTCGACAATCACGCCCTCGCGCCGTCCAAGATCAATAAGACGCCGGAATTCTTCTTCAACGATCATCGGCTCGATCTTTTCAGGACGGCCTCCGAGCATTAGCACAAAATCGTCGGCAATTTTTGTCAGAAGGTATCTAAAAGGCCTCACGATTCGGTAAAATATTCCAAGAGGAACGACCATAATGGGGGCAAGTCGGGGAGAAAAGCGGATTGCAATATTCTTCGGAATGATCTCGCCTCCCAAAAGGACAATCGGCGTGATGATTGCCACGGCGATGATCATCTGGACCTTGACGGAATAAAAGAAATAATGGCTGATGATTGACGCACCGATGATGGAAATGCAGACGTTCACTAATTCATTGCCCAAAAGTATTGTCGCAAGCCACTTGCGCGGTTTGCGAAGACAATTCACCACGCGCCGGGCAGCCGGACTTTTTGAAGCCCGAAAACGGTGGATCTGAAGACGGGAAAGGGAAAAGAGAACCGTCTCCGAGGCAGAAAAAAACGCCGAGCAGCAAAGCAAAAGGAAACAGCTTAGGAATTTCGGTGCCATCGTGTCTTCAGTGTAGAAATACAGAAGTGTAGAAGTGTAGAAGACGGGACTTAAACACTTCTACACTTAAACACTCAAACACTCAAACACTATTTATAAAATGATCATACCCCAATCGCCTAAAAGAAATCACTTGCCCCTTGGAGTTTAAAGCCAATCGCTTTTTAGGATTTTCCGTAATAGTCCCTATACGCGTCACCAAATGACCGAATTTATCTATATTTTCTCTTAGCATCTGTTCAAAGCTTTGAATTTGATTTTTTGCAACTGTAAAAACGAGCTCGTAATCTTCTCCACCGGTCATCGCCAGCTCCATTGGATCAAGAACCAGCATAGTTGCCAAGTTTATAAGTTCATTATTCATCGGCACATTTTCGGCTTGAATTTCAAAACCCACATTAGATGCATCAGCTATATGCCCGAGATCGGCAAGCAATCCATCT
>Ga0315276_10001119_pt1 | contig 23906 bp, 19 predicted proteins | sample YL17G05_0_MG_FD_204542 | JGI IMG/M metagenome (GOLD analysis project Ga0315276, IMG submission 204542) | Sediment microbial communities from Yellowstone Lake, YNP, Wyoming, USA - YL17G05_0 | ecosystem: Environmental > Aquatic > Freshwater > Lake > Sediment | place: USA: Wyoming | collected... | reverse complement strand
CGGCGGGGGCGGGCGCGCCCGCGCTGGCTGACACGGCCAAGGTGGCGTGATCGGCGGGTCGGTGTGTGGTGGTGGCGGCCGCGTGCGGCTTCGCCGCGCGCGGTTCGGTGGGCGAGCGGTGGAAGGGCGACCCTCCTTCCAGCCCCCTGGGGCTCCGGCCTCGCTTCTTTTTTGGGGTGCTGCTCTCTTGTAAACGCGCTCGCGATTTTTGCTATTTGGCGGACGGAAGGCGAGCGGCGGGCCGTCTGGTGCCGCCGGCCAGCTCCCTCTCGCTCACACGTCGCCGCCTTCCCGAGATGCGGCCCGCCCTGCGGCGGCCGACCCCGGCCGCCGCGTCCTCCAATGCTGCGGCATGTGGCATTAAATCCCAGCGGGCGCCGGCCGGGGCGCGCCGCCCCGCATCTGCTGCCCGACCGCGCCAGCGCGCCGCCGCCCCCTTCGCGGCCGCCGCGCCCGCCGGCGATGCTCCCAATGCCAGCGCACCACCTCCTCTGCCCGACCTGACCGGCGTGTGGCTGGCCGACTACCGCGCCAGCGCCAACCGCCCCGCCCTCCTTGCCGCGCTCGGCCTCTCCGGCCTCGCCCGGGTCACCGCCGACCGCCTCATCGAGGGCGTGCGCGTGGACGCGTCACCGGGGGGGCGGCTCACTGTGGCGTACCTGTCGGTGGTGCCTTTTATTGCGGTGTCCGAAACGTTCGACCCGGCGCGGGCGACGCGGTCGCCGCGCCGCGACGGGCGCGCGGGCGATCAGGAGGGGAGGCTGAAGGCTGGGGAGGATGGTCCGATCGTCACGATTACCTGGGGCGAGCCCGCGGCGGCGACGCTGGTCGAGCGGTATACTGTGTCCGACGCCGGCCGCACCCTCTCCGTCACCGCGACGCTCACCCCAGCCCGCGGCGGCGCCGCGGTCACCGCGACAACGATCTACCGGCGCGCCAAGGGGTGGACGCCCAAGTATTCCTACCCCGGCGGCGGCGAGACGCGGCGTGCCGCGCTCGCCGCGCTCGCCGCCGCCGCCCTGGCCCGCCCCGCGGCCGCGCTGCCGCCTGGCACGCGCCCCGCCCTGTCCGACCCGTTCGCCCGGGTCGGGCCCGCGCCCCCGGTCTTCCCCCGCAAAGTGCTTGGGAGAGCCTTGGCCGTCCTCCTGCTGCGCTCGTGCTACGACGCCCTGGAGGGCATGCGCGTGTGCCCCATGGACGTGTGGCAAGGGGAAACGTTCTGGCGGCGGCGGACGGGGGCGTGGGAACCGTACATCGACGCGCGCGCGCGCGCGGGCGCCGCCGTCCCGCGCCCGCCCCAAGGAGAACTCACCGACCCGGCTTATTTCGATTTTATATCCGCAGTGCAGTGGGACGCGATCGACGACGCGCTGGGCAGCCCGCAAGCCGCCTTTGACGAGGCGTGCGACCCGGACCCCGACTCGGGCGACGCGGGCTGCCCGGACGGCGGCCGGCGCCGCGTCGAGCGCGCAGGGGGGGTGCCGGCCAGCCTGGCTGCGGCGCGCGCCGAATTCTTTGCGTCTGCGGGTGCTATGATGCTCTCTAATATGAGGGCCGGCTTCCAGGGCGTGTCATTCGCGGTGCCGCCGTCCCCTTCCACCCCCGCCGACGCCCCTGCCGCGCTCGCCGCCCTGGCCACCACCCTCGTCGACGGCGGCTACGCGTTGGCGGCCAAGGTGGAGGAACGCGCGGGCGGCAAGGAGCTGGCGCTGCGGTGCGAGGGGCCGGCGGTGCTCTGGGGCGCGGGCGGCCGCGCGGCGCGCGGCGCGCCGCCCAACGCGCTCGACGCCGTGGTGGCGTCGGCCCTGCTGGCCGCGGTCGTGGACGGGCGGCCCGCCGTCACCGTGACCGCGACCGCGACCGAGGCGGTGTGGCGGCTCAAGGAGAAACGTGAAACATGAAACCCTGGCTCCCTCCCTCCCTCACGCCTCCTCGCGCTCGCACGCCAGCGCCCCCAGCGCGTCCTCCACCGCGGACGCCAGCGCGGCGGGGTCGCGGGAGGACGCGCGCAGGCGCACGTTGAAGCCGCCCGCCACCCGCGCGGCGTCGCCGTCGTCTAAAATGTAAGACCCCAGCTTGACGCCAGGGTGCCGCCCCGCCACTTCTCGCAGCGGCATGGCGACATCTCCTTCGCCCAGGCGGGTTAGCAGGGTGGCGACAGAGGGGAGGGGGCCGCCGAAGCGGCCCTCGTGCGCAGCGAGGATCATGCGGTACAGCTTTGGGACGCCCGGCAAGATGTACACCTTCCCCACCCTCACGAGCGGCACCCACGTGCCCGGCGTGGTCAACACTTCGTCCGCGGCGGCCGGCAGGTCGGCCATGGTGAGCCGCGCCTCTGTCAGCGGGACGCCGCGCCGGCCGTAGGACTCTTGCATCGCGCGCACGGTGCCCGCGTGCCGCGCCAGCCCCGCGCGTCCCGCCAGGGCGGTGTAGGTGACGTCGTCGTGGGTGGGGCCGACGCCGCCCGAGGCGACGACGGCGTCGGCGGTGAGGGCGAGCCGTCCTGCCGTCGCCGCGATCGCCTGTTCGTCGTCCCGCACGAAGGACGCCTCCACCACGTCCGCGCCGCGCGCTGTGAGGCGAGCCGCGGCCCAGGGCGTGTTGGCGTCGGTCACGGCGCCGGAGAGGAGCTCGTCGCCGACGGCCAGGAAAGCGAGACGCGTCGCGAGCGGAGGAGGTGTGGAGGGCGCGCCCGCGCTCGCGGATGCCGCGGCGCGGCCCGTGCGTGGGGCGGCCCGCGCGAGGCGGGCTAGGGCGCGCGCCGGGGCGAGCATTTGGGGGCCAGGGCCGCAGAGAGAAGAGTGGTGGTGGGCGAGGGCGGCCAACCTCCACCCCCCCACTCCCTACCTCCCGCGCGACCCGCACGCCACAAGGTGAGGCGCCCCGCGGTGAAGGTCGCCGTAGTCGCCCGCGCGGCGTGGCTGGCGGCAGGGCCGGCGCAGCTGCCGCATGGCGCGCCGCGCGAGGGGGGAGCGCCCTGTGCGGCGGCGCCGGGGGCGAGGCGGCTCTCCGCCCCCCACGAGCGGCAGCTATTGCGTTGTTATCGTTTTGGACGGACGCGGTGGCCGCCCGCGGCCTCGTGCGGCCCCGACCGCCCCACGGCATGCGCGCGGCCGCGCGCCACCGCCTCCCGCGCCCACGCCCACCTCCTCAACAACCTCGACAGGTCGTCAACGGTCGCTCCAACCGTTTGACAGACGCGCCCGGCCCCCGGCGCCCGCCCGCCCGCGCCCGGCCTGCCGCAATGCGCGCCGCCGCGACCGCGCTCGCCGTTCTGGCCGCCGCCGCCCTGGCGGCCGCGGATACGATGCCGTTCAACGTGGCCGACATCACGTCCATGACGCAGTTCAGGAGCATGTCCGACGCGCAACTGGAACAGGTGTACGCCGCGGGGTCCGCCGTCATGCCCTCCCAAGAGCCGCCGTGAGTGTGGGGGGTGGTGGTGTGGTGTGGGGGTGGTGGGTGGTGCGGGCGGCGCCGACGCGTTCCTTTCTCTTCCCTCCAGCTACAACGCGACCGGCAAGCCGGTCTACGACTTTTGCGTCGGCCGCACCTACATGAACGCGTTCTCCCCCAACTCGTCGATCGCGCGCAGCGTGTGGCCGACGGGCAAGGTGATGAGAGGGGAGGGGAGGGGGGGAGGCGTGTGCGGGCGTGGCCCTCCTCACCCGTCCGACCGCCGACGACACCCTCCCTCTGCCCCACAGGACAACCCGTTTAACAATATCTACGAGCGCATCTGGTGGGGCAAGGTAAGTCGGCCGGTGGGCAGGGCCGGCGTCGTTGCCGCCGTCCGCGCACCCCGCCCGCCCACCCTGCCCTCCTCCTACTCTAGGTCTTTTACAACGACGGCTCCAACCCCAAATACACCCAAGCCTGGAACCTCATGGGGTCGAACAAGACCGTCGGCTTCACCGCGCTGGCTTACATCAACGCCACCTCTCCGTATGGCGACGGCAAGCCCGCTGTGCTCATGGACTTTTCTCAGATGGAGGACCGGTTGGTGCGGCCGTTTGTGGACGAGGTAAGGAGGTGGAGAGGGAGCGGAGTGGGGGCGAGCGCGAAGAGACGCGCGCGGCCTTGACCCTTCCCTCCTCCCCCCCTCCTCGTGTCTCTGCAGATGCGGTACATCAATGACGGCATCTGGCTCGGCCAATCCTACGTGTACAACGAGTGGTCGGTGCAAGCCAAAGAGGGCAAGGGGAAAGGGGACAAACTCAACCAGGGCGCCGTCGCCGCGGTCGCGTCGACGCTCACCGACATCCTCCAGTGGGCCGGCGTGTCGAAGACGGGGAACGACAATGTGCCGTCCGCGCAAGGTTTCTACCTCATGGGATATTTCGCTCTGCAGTGCGTCGGCCCCAAAACCCCCAAACTGCGGTACTCGGCCCTCGCCTACTACGACGCCCTGCAGGGCGTCAAACGCCACTTTCTGCCGGCCGACTACCAGCTGCCCGCGCTGCCGACGACGGCGGACGAGGGCGCGGTCGCGGGGCCGGGCTTTCCGGCGGCGTCGGAGTCCGCGTCCGGCGACTTTCCCAAGCTCCACATGTGGCCCTACCGCCGCTCCGACGTGCGCCTGGGCGCCAACATCACGCAAATGAAGCCGTTCAAGGGGGAATTCATCCACGGCGAGCGGGCACTCTACCCGATTGCGGCGCAGGGGATGCAAGACTGGCGCGACGCCAACCGTTCGTACCTCGGCTGGGTCCCGACCGACGCCCAGCGGGCGGCCATCAAAGGCATCGAGTCCCATAAACTGCTGGCCCTGGCGGAAGCGTTCGACGCCAAGGCGCAGTACGCGGGCGAGGCGTTCCCCGTCTACCCCGGCGCGCCGACCGACGACACGACGCCCTACCTGGCGCCGCCGGTGACCGAGTGGGCCGTGCACGCCATCGTGGCGGCCAACGAGGCGGTGAAAGCGGCGTCCGACAACGGGATCAAGGGCAACCCCGTCGCGCAACTCATCTCGGAGATCAAGTACCGGGGCCAGCTCAAGATCTCGGTCGTCGCGGACGCGGCCTCGGTCGCCTACTCGGCCATCGTGGGCCCCAAAGAACTGCAACCGTTCAACGCCACGTTTGTGGACGGCTTGAAAGAGATAAAAAAGACGCTGTCCCTCAACCGGTCGGCCGTGTCGCTCAAGCCGCAGACCGAGATCCGGGCCGCGCTCGACGTCAAAGCGTTGATCAATGCCACGAAGAATCTCCCCCCTTACACGCCTAACATCACCGCCGTCCCGTTCAACTTGACGCGGTTCAAGTCCGAGATCAAAAACGCGGCGACGCCGGAGAAGCTCGCGGTCAAGACGAATGCCGACAACCGGCCGGTGCAGGCGTCGAGGCTGGGGCTGGCGCCGCCGGGGCCGCTGTTTGGGTAGTAATGGAGAGGAGTTGGTGGTGGTGGCGACACCAGCGCCGTGCGCGCGCGGGCAGTTTTATGTATGGCGACGGGGGGGTGGTTGGCGGCGCGCGCTTTTCTTGGGCACCCTGGGGTTCAGCCACCAGCATTGGCGACTAGGTTCGCCGGTCCCTCTTTATTTACCGCCGCCGCGGGGCGGGCCGCCTTTTGCGGCTCGCCCGCGCCGCGCGCACCGACCTTTTTGTTTGGCGCCGTGCCCGACGCCCGTGCAATTGATTCGCGGGCGAGCTTGAGAGCGTGGGAGAGAACGGCGCAACGCAACAGCGGGGCCAAGTCGATCGATCAAACGCGGGGCCGCCCCCCTCGTCGACCGGCCTCGCCTCCCCTCTCCCATGAACTCGCACACCCATCAACTCGCCGCCAATCTGCCACACGCGGGCACGCCCTCGCCGTCGCTGCTGGCGCCGCGGCCGCCCCCACCGCTGCCGCGGTCGTCGCCGTCGCCCATGAACGAGAACCTCACCCCCAGGGCCGACACCGCCTCGCCGAGGTCGCCCGAGCCAGCGCCCAGGGATCGGGGGTCGGCCGAGAGCGCGGCCGCGGCCGCGACCGCGACGGCGGCCGCGGCGGCGGCCGCGTCGCCGGTGCGCGGCGTGCCCGCGCACGCGGGCGACGCCGCGCCCGACGCGCACCGCGACCCTCCCCGGTACAGGGGCGGGCACCCGCCGCCGCCGCGCGGCGTGCCCGCGCCGGACGGCGGCGCGGAGCCGAGGGCCGACCCGCGGCGCGACCCCCGCCGCGCGTCGCGCTCGTCGCGCGGCGGCGGCGCGTAGCCCAGCCGCCGCCGCACCGCCATGCTCATACGGGGTCCGTCGCAGTCGCGTGTGGCGGGACCGAAGCGGGAGGCGGTGCCACCGGGCGTGGTGGCGGCGCTCGCGCCGCACGGCGGCGACCCGGGCGCGGAGCAGTGGCCGCGCGGCGAGGATGCGACGGACGACCACCGGGAGGCAGAGCCGTCGCCCGAGGCGGCGGAGAAGCCGGAGCCGGTGCGGCACACGAGCGGGCGCAAAGGAAGCGGGGGCGGCCGCCCCGCGAGCAGCGCGGCCGCCTGCGCCGCGAGCTCCCCCTGCCCCGGGTCGCCCGCGATCGCGCCCAGCCGCGCCGCGCGTTCAGCCTCCGCCTCCCCCACGCTCCACTCGTGCGTGGGCGCCCGCGCCTCGGCCGGCGAGTGCGCGAAGAAACACACGCGCCGCGCGCACGCGCCCCCTTCAGCGCACGGCCGCGTGCGGTACCGGGACGGGTGCAGGTGGCGTTCGTACACGCCGTGCGCAAACGGGCAGGCCGAGCCGAGGACGCAGAGGCCGTGCCGGTAGTCGGGGCAGGGTTCGGCGACATACCTGTGGCTTCTCGGGTCCCGGCGCCGCGCGTTTTCGTGGGGGTGCGCCCACGCGCACGCGCCCCAGGGGTGGGTGGATTTGACGGCGCAGGGCGTGATCTGGGGGTGGGGGTGGGTGGGTGGTGGGAGGGTCGCCGCGCGCTGAAACGGGGGCGGCGGTTGACCGCGCCAAGAAAAGGCCGGGCGCCGCCTCCCGCATCGCGCCGGCGCCGGTGCGCGCGGCGCAGGGTCGGGCCGTGCCCAGGAGAGGGCGTCCCACCCTTGAAACGGCGCCTCAGGGCCCCGCCCGCGCCGGCGGTTGCCCGCGGAGACCCGCCGCGTCCGCCGCCTCCCCCCCCCTCCCGCCGCCTCCCGCCCCACACAGCAGCCTCTCACCTTGAAGCAAAACATGCGAAACTCGTCCGACGTCGTGTCTAGCTCGGGCGGCGGCGCCACGTGCGAGACGGTCGCCTGGGGGGGGGGCATTGGGGGCGGATTGGGGAGCGGGAGAGGCAAAAGGGCACGGACGCCGCCCTAGTCGGCGGCCAGTGATGCTACAGCACCGTGATTGTGGCGGGCGGCGGTGCAAAGGCCGCGGCGCGCCCCCCCATCCGCGACTAGACATCACCACGCCCAGCCCCTTCCTCACCCACGCCCCGCTGCCCCAGCCGGGGTAGGGCGCGCCGTGCACGGGCATGGCCGCGTCCATGGCGCTGAGGGCGGGCCGGCGGTCGGCCGCGGAGAGTGTGGGGAGAGGGACGGCGCGCTGCCGGCCCCACTCCCGCCCGCGCCCGAGCCCTCGCAGGCCGCGCGCACCGCACTCTACGATCACTCAACCCAATCCGCACACCATGCGGCGCGGCCCCGCCGCGGCCGCCTTGACGTGCCTGCTCGCGGCGGCCCTCCTCCCCCCTGCCACCGCTGGCACCGTCCCCGCCGCCCCCGGGTCGCCCGCCATGTCGTGCTGGCGCAACCCGGAGCGAGGTGTGGCGACGCGGTGCACGGCGGGGTTCGACATCGCGCGCGGCGCGCGCGCCGCGTTCTCCTTCGTCGTCTCCCCGCGCGACGCCGACAACCGGGTGTATGACATCGAGGTGGAGCTGACGTCGGACGAGGGCAACGCCGACCTGTGAGTTCTTGAGAGGGGGGGGAGGGCGCGGCGCATGCCGCGGCGCCAGATTGGGCGCGCGAGGTGGCGCGCGCGGTGGCGCGCGTCCCTCGTTCGGTGGCGGCTGGTTTTAGGCGCGCCGAAGGCGGGCGGGAGGAGGCGTTGAGGGCGGGGGGCGGGGGTGCTGCGGGACGCACGCCTGGCCAGGGGCGGAGGCGCGCGCCGACCGCCCGGCCGATCCGGAGACCGCCTCCCGGCGCGCGGGTGGCGTTGCTGATGCATGGAGGTTGCTTTGGATCGGCGCGGCGGGCGCGGGGTCGGCCGCAGCGGCAGTCGCCGTCGCCGCTCGCGGCCGCCGCTCGCGGCCGCCGCCGAGCGTGCCCGCTGCACACACCCGCGCCGGCCCGCCGCCCGCTCCCCGCGGGTGGCGGGCCGGCGCCCGCCACCCTAGCCCCCCCGGGCCTCGCGGGGTGCCGCGCGCGCCGTCGCCGACGCGCGCCCGCCGCACCCCCCCCCTTCCTTCTCTTCCTAGCTACGTCTCCACCCCCGCCCCCGCCCCCGACAACGCGCTCGAATCCACGCGCGCCATCGGCGCGGACGCGGCGTACCTGCCGCGGTCGCGCCTGGTGGCAGGGCGGCACGAGATCGCGGCCGTCGGCGCTGCGCCGGGTCGGTCGAAAGGCAAAGTCGTCGTCACGTTCGTCGAGGCGCCGCGCGTCCTGCCGGCCAACACGGCGACGGGGTTTAAGCAGGTGGGGAGGAGAGGGAGGGGTGGGATGGGGGCCGGCGGCTCGCGCGCCGGCCAGGCCCGACGCCGCCCCGCCCTCTTCTCTCTCTTCTTCAGTTTCTCGCCACCTGCTGCCCCGCGCCCGGCACCCGCTGCGCCGGCATCGCGGCGCCGCCGCCGGCGGTGCTGTCGGACGCGGCGGCGTCGGCGGAGCCCGACCTCTGCGCGGCGCGTGGAGTGCTTTGTGCCCGGTGAGTCGGTTGCGGTTGTTTCCTTCTTTTCATGCTCCCTCTTTTACCATCGCCGTCCCGCCCTCACGCCCGCCTCGGGCGATGACGAAACGCGTTCAATCATTTTGCCGAACTGACGGGCGGGGCTCACCCCCCGCCCACCACTCCGGATGACAAAACACCAATTCCCTAATCCTACACCGAGCCCTCTGACGTGGCCGGCGTCGGGGCGGGGCGGCGATCGACAAACAAGAAGGAACAAACGGAGTGAAGAGAAAAGAGGACCCCCCGCGCCGACGCTCACCCGTCTCCCCTCCCGCCTCCCTCCCCTCTTCCAGCAACGGCACCCTGCTCGAGCTCGATCTGGCGCGCACCGGCCTGGCCTGCGACCTGGGCGCCGCGCTGCCGCCGCTTGTCGAGGCAGCGCCGCGGCTGCGCGCGCTCGACGCGAGCGGCAACGCGGTCACTGGCACGCCCGCCGCCCTGGCCGCCGCCCTGGCCTGCGCCACTTCCCTCCAAGCGCTCGACATCTCCCAAACCGCGCTTGCCGGCCCCCTCGCCGACGCGTGCGGGCTGGCGGCCGGCGGCGCGCTGCGGTCGCTGACCGCGCTCGCGGCGGGGCTCACAGGGGCGCTGCCCGCCTGCCTCGCCGCGGCCCCGGGCCTCCAGGCGCTGCATCTGGACTGGAACGAGCTGGATGGCCCCCTGCCCGAGCTGGCGCCGACGCTGGCCCGCTTCACGGCGGCGCGCACGCCGCCCGGCGGCGGCGCGGCGCCCGCTCGCGGCGGCTTTTCCGGGCCGCTGCCCGCGCTCCCGCCGTCCCTCGCCCTCCTCGACCTGACCGGGCACTCGCTCGAGGGCCCACTTCCCGACACGCTGCCCGCCGGCCTGGCCGAGGTGCGCCTGGCCGGCAACGCGGTCTCGGGCGCGCTGCCGCCCGCGTGGGCGGCGCGCGCGCTGACCGTCGTCGACCTCTCGCTCAACCCCCTCTCCGGCGGCCTCCCCCCCTCCTGGGCCAACTCCAGTTCGATCGTGCGCCTCGCCCTGCGCGGCGCGGGCCTGGGTGGCGACCTGCCGGCCGACTGGCTCGGCGCGGCGTCGCTCGCGGCGGCCGACCTCGCCGCCAACGCGTTCACCGGCGCCCTCCCCCCCGCCCTCGCCCGCCTGCCCGCCCTGCGCGCGCTCGACGTGTCGGACAACCAGCTGAGTGAAGGGCTGGTCCAGTTTGCGGACGCGGTGCCGACGGGCGGGTCGAGGCTCGCGTTTTTCGACGCGTCGCGCAACGCGCTCGCGGGCGCGCCCCTCGCGGCCGCCGCCGGCCTGGCCCGCCTCGCCATCTTTGCGCCGGCCGCCCCCCAAACCGCCTCCGACGCGCCGCCCGCGCGCGCGCTCGCGCTGGGGGGGAACGCGGGCTTGCGCGGCCCGTTTCCCGCGTGGCTCGTCGACGCGCTGACCCGCCTTGGCGAGCCGGCGCCGGCGGGCCCGACCGTCGCCCTTGCCGACATCAAGCTGACGTGCCCTTCCGGCGGCTTTGCGTCGCCTGTCGCGCGCCCCACGGCGACCGTCGCCCTCGCCCGCGCCGAGTGCGCCGCGGCCGACGGCCACCCCACCCCCGTCGCCACCCTCCTCCACGCCGCGCCCGGCGGCGGCGGCGCGTACAGCGTGGCGCGCCCGGTGGCGGCCGCGCTGGGCGGGGCCGCGCTCGTGGCGGCGGCCGCGTGCGCGCTGGCGACCGCGCGCCGGCGCGGCGCGTGCGCCGCGCGGCCGCCGCCGCCGCGCGCGTTTGCCCGCTTTGGCGACGCCGCGTCGCCCACCGCCGGCGCATGCGCCGCGCTGCGCGTGGGCGCGCCGGGCAGCGACGACAAGCCGACGCCGCGCGGTGGCCAAGGCGTCGGCGTTTGACGGGTCGCGTGCCGCGGCCCGCCACCTGTCTCCTTGCTCCCGGTACCCATAACCCGTGCCCCTGGTTTCCCCTAGCGAACGAGAGACGCACCTACCACACCCGCACCATGCAACCACTGCGCGCACTCAGGGGAGAGGGGGAGGGGAGAGGGGGGCGCGGGGTGTCGGCCGCGCGCGCGCCTTTCACACGCTCACTCCGACTCCGAGTCCGAGTCCGACCCGCCCTCCTTGGCCCTCAAGCTCGGGTGGTCGGCCGGCATCGGCCGCTTGTTGGCCTCGGAGGCGGGCGCGTACCGGTCCCACCCTTCGGCCGCGATCCGCGCCTCACGCTCCTCCTCGCGCCGCCGCCGCACCAGCGCCAGCCGCTCCATGTTGGCCGCCGCCTCGGCCTCCGCCGCCTTGCGCTCCTTGGCCGACATTGCCGGGGCGGGGGCGGCGCCGTCGGCGGGTGGGAGCGGGGCCGCTTTCTCGGCCTTGCCCTCGCCGCCTACTTCTTCTTCGTCCGACGAGCTGCTCGGCAGCATGCCCGCGCGGGGGTTCTGACCGGCGGGCGCGTCCGAGTCCGAGTCGGAGGGCGGCAGCAGGCCGGCGTTGGGGTTTTGGCCGGCTGAGAGGAGAGGAGGGCGGCGGTCGGCGGCAGCAGCCTGGTCGCCCATCGCCGCCGCGCCCCCTCCTCCCACCACCAACCGCGCACCCGGCGCATCGTCGCCGCCGCCGCTGTCGTCGGACGAGGACGAGCCCGATGCCGCGTCACGCTCGCCGCGTGGGGGGCCGCCCCGGCCGCGCCCGCGGCCGCGCCCGCGTGCCATGGATGAGAGAGGTGGGAGGCGGGTCGAGTGGGAGGCGGAGCGGGGTCGCTGCGCCGGCTGAAAAGTGGCGGAGAGCGTCCGCGCGCGCCTCCCGCTGCCACTCCCGCCCCGCGCCGCCCCCCGGCGGTCCGCGGGCGGCCGCCGTGACTGAAGCAGCGCCAACCGCCGCATCGAGCGCGCGTCGCCCGCCCGGCCCGCCCGCGCGCGCGCGCCGTGATGGACGCGCCATCCGCCGGCCGCGTCCTGCGCAAGCGGCGCCGCGCCAGGTGGGTGGTGTGAGAGTCGCGCCGTGATGAGCGGCCGTCCGACGAAAGGCGCCGCCGACGAAAAAAACCGTTTCCCCACTCCCCAGCCCCCCTCCCGACGCCCTGTCCGCCCTCCTCGCCGCCGCCCCGTCCCTGCGCCGCGTCGTCGTCGTCTCCGGGTCGGGCCTGTCGGCGACGGCGGGCATGTCGACCTTCTCCACGCCGGGCGGGTTGTACGCGCGCGCGGCAAAAGCGGCCCGCTTGCCCGACGGCAAGGCCCTCTTCACGTACGCCTTTTTCGAGCGGCGCCGAGCGGACGCGCTCGCCTTTCTGGCCGACGTGCACGCCGAGGCGGTGGCGGCCGCGCCGACGGCGGGGCACGCCGCTTTGGCGCGGCTTGCCGCCTCCGGGCGCCTCGTGCGCCACTACACGCTCAACGTCGACGGCTTGGCAGGGGTGGCGGGTATGAGCACGTGGCACCGCGAGCTGAATCCCGAAGGTGGGGGGAGAGGAGAGCGGGTGGGGGTCGAGCGGGTTGGGACGCTGCGGCCGCGCCCACGCCCCCCCTCCCGCCCTCCCTCCCCCCACAGGCACCACCGTCGAACTGCACGGCAACGTGCGCGACCTGGTCTGCCCCGGGTGCGAGGCCGTGACGGCCGCCACCCCCGCCGCGGTCGCCGCCCTGCGCGCGCGCCGCCCCCTCCCCTGCCACGCCTGCGGCCCGGCCCACCCCCTGCGCCTGCGCGTCATGCTCTACGAAGACGCGCAGGGCGACGCCATCACGCCGGGCGACGCGCTGGACGCGCTGGAGGAGGACGTGGCGGCCGCCGACGCGGTCCTCTGGGTCGGCCTCTCCTTTGAGCAGTCGGCCACGACCGCCTACTTTAGGCGGGCCCGGGCCGCCATCGCGGGCGCGGGGCGGGCGGAGGGCGTGCTGCAGGCGGTGGTCAACCCCGCGGACGACGCGGTGTTCAACCTCCTGTCCGCCGTCGCCAACGCGTCCTCCCTTGCCCTGCTCGACGTGCGGGGCGCGGCGGACGACATCCTTCCGGCGCTGGTGGCGGCCATGGGGGTCCAGGCGGAGGAGAGGGAGGAGGGCGGGCAAGCGGTGGAGGAGGCGGAGGCCGCGCCCTTGCTCTTCCCCGCGGCCGTCGCCGACTTTCGGCCGGCGCCGGCGCCGCCCATGACGCTGTCCGCGTCGCCCGCGCCGCCGGTGACGCTGGCCGCGTCGCCGGCGGCGGCGGCTCCGTCGGCGGCGGCGGCGCCGTCGGCGAGCGCGTGAGGGGGAGAGAGGCGCTCTCTCGCACGCCGCCGTTTAACACGCACTGCAGTCACTCACGCACCATTGCCTTCTTTCGCCGCCTCGCGCGCCGCGTCCACGCGCCGGCGCCGGTCGCGCCGCGCGTCGGCCGCGTCGCGTGAGTCGACCGACGACGCCTCGGACTCGGATGACGACGTGGCGGCGTCGCCGTCGCTTTCAGATGACGACGACGACGATGACGACGACGACGAGGGCCCGCTGCCGGCCGCGGAGCCGCCGTCGCCGCCCGCCGTGCCCGCCGCGCGCGCGGCCGCCGCGGCCTCCGGCCTCGCCTCCTCCAGCGCCGCCAACCACGCCGCCGCCATCTTGGGCCGCCCCACCATCGCGCGCGGCCAGACGCGGGGCAGGTCGGCGGGGGAGCAGAAGTTGTGCGTGACGGCGACGGTCGTCTCCAAATTCAGCACCCCGTGCCACCACTGCCCCGGCACGTACATGGTTTCACCCGCACGCTGCAGTGCGGTCAAGGGGCGTGGGCCAGGCCAGGCGGGGTCGGCCAGGGCGTGCGGGAGTGTGTCGCCAAACCAGGAGACCGCTTCCCGCGCTCCGCCGCCCCGCGGTGCCACGCACGCTTTGGGCGTGCCGGGCGGGAACAGGGCCCACAGCTTGGCGCCGGCCAGGAGCGCGTTCCAGGCCGAGGTGGCGAGGGGGTCGAGGTGCGGCGCCGAGCCGGACCGCGCGGGGCCGGCGACGAGCCAGCGAAAGGGGGGGCGGCGGGACCGGGGGGCGTGGGCGAGCAGGTCATCGGAGAAAGGTGCCGGCGGCTCATAGTCGCTGCCCAGGCCGGCGGCGCGGCCGCGGGCGGCAAACGCGGAGTCAAAAATGTACAGAGGAGAGTCGTCGACGCTCCCGTGGGCCGGATCTGTTGCATACCGCCAAAAGTCCTTCATGCGCATGCGCACCGGGCGGCCGTCGTCGTCGGTGCCCACCTTGAAGCGGCGGCGGCCGACGCGCGCGGTCAGGCGCGCGGGGGCCCACTCGGTCGCCGCGGTCCACGTGTCGGTCGCGTGCGTGAGGATGCAGGGCAGGCGGGGAGTTTCAAAGCGGGCGGCAAACTCGCCGGGCGCGAGCGACTGAAGGAGGGAGAAGGGTCGGCGTCGGCGGCGCGTCTTTGCCCCTTACTCTCCATACCCCCTCTCCCATCGTCTCACCCGGACGTCCACGCGGGGCAAATCATCTCTCAGACTCTCGGCCCAGGCCACCAAATCGCCTGCCGCCACCGCGCGCCCAGCCGCCCACTCGCCGCGCGAGACCGACAGCTCCGCCCGCGCGCCCCGCTTGGCGCGGCGCACCGCCCGCTCGTAGCGCGCGTCCTTGTCGATGGATGGTGGGACGGTAGGGGCGGCGGGAGGCGGCGGTGGCGCCGCCATCGCGCGGGCGCCGCGCGCCGGCGCGCGGCGGGCGGCGAGAGTGAGGACGAGAGCAAGTCGCCCACCGCTCCCCCGTCCCCGCCACACTCGACAGCCGCGAGCCCGCCCCAGTCTGCATGCCGCCGCGCCCGCCAAAAGAATGGAGAACCCCCGCCACCCCCCCCGCTCACGCGGCCAGCGCGTCCTGCACCAGTTTGACGCCCGTCACCATGCACAGCGTCTGCCACACCCCCAGAAACGCCCTAGGCACGATGCCTTTGAACAGCCCCGCCGGCCCTTGTTCCGCGACGATCGCGCGCCAGATGCCCGCGATCGAGCGGTGCGCCTCGCCCGCGTTGGCGCGCGCCTGGGCCTCGATGCGGGCGACCTCGATCGGGTGGTTCCAGCAAGCGAGCGTGCCGCCGACGATGCCGGCCGCGATTTCCTGGGCGGGCGTGAGGCGCGCGGCGGCGGCGTCGGGGCCGGTGCCATGAAACGCGGCACGCACCTTTGCCCGCGCAAACTCGGTGAACCCCTGCCGCGACGCCCAGTTGGACATCTGGCGCAGCGCGATGGCCGACCCGCCGGGGTAGAAGCCCTTGACCCCCTTGGCCGCGTACGTGCGGCGGATGAGCGCGGAGGCGGATTCGCGCGACCCGTCGGGCAGGCGCGCGCCGGTCACGGCCGCCGTGACGACGTAGGTGAGGGGCGCGATGACGACCGTCTGGGCGGCGCCGCCGCCCGCGCCGGCGAGGGCGCCGGCCAAGCCTATTAGAGAGGTGGGGGCGCGGGTCGGCGCGAGCCTCTCCTCCCCTCTCTCTCGCCCGTCTCTGGAGGGATTGGACAGCTGGTGAAATCAGGGCGGGCGCGCGAACGCGCCCGCCGTCAGCTTCAACGAGGAATAGCTGGTTTGTTGTCTCGTCATATCCCCTTGGTCGGGTTCCTCCCTTGTCCTACTCCCTCGCCTCTTACCGGGGCTCACGCCCGCCGCGTTGAGCCCGCCCAGCAGCGACTCTTTGGCGACGACGAGGATGAGGCCCTTGGACGCCGACTCTGCCATTTTGGCCCCCGTCCCCGCCCAAAAGGCCGACGCGCCGCCGCCCGCATAGATGTCGCGCACGGCTTGCAGGGTGCTCACGCCCCGGTTGCGGCCGAGGTAGGTCTTCCAGACCTGGAGAGAAGAGGAGAGGGGTCGTGGGGGCGGCCGGCCTAGGGCGGCGGCGGCGCGCTCGGCCGCCGCCCGCTCCTTGCACGCCCCACAATCTCCTACCTCCAGCGGCATGCCCAGCGTGGCCGCCTCGAAGCACTGCAGGCTCGGGCCGAGGAGCGCACTCTGCAGGCTGCCGCCGCCCTCGATGGCGGCCGCCGCCACGGCGCCGCCCATGGGGCCCCGGCGGACGAGTGGCGGCGGTGGGAGCAGGCACGACGCGTCCATGGGGAGTAGCGTCGGCGCGCCGCAGCGGCGCGTCGATTGTGGCGCCGACTCTTCTTCACTCTCGCGCTCCGGGGGGCCTCCGACCCCCGGCCCATCGCCCATGGCGCCGCCATCAGCGCCAGGCCCGCTCCCGGGCCTGGTCCGCCCCCTCGCCGCCTCTTTAGCGCTGTCCGGCGTCGTTTGGGTTGGTCTCCTGCTCGCGACCCTGCTCGCGGGCGCCGTGGTGGGTGGTGGGATGAGTGGGAGGGCGGCTGTGACGAGTGGCGGGGAAGGCGGCTGTGACGAGTGGCGGGGAAGGCGGCACGCGGCGGGGCAGGCGCTCGCGCGTGCGCCGACGCACATTCTCCCTCTCTGCAGACGACCGACCCCGCGGCCGCCCCTGTCCCTCCCTGCGCCGCGTGCGGCGGCGCCTTGTTCACCCCTCCCCCAGGTGTCACGGTCCCGTTCGACAGCCGCTGGCCGGACGGCTCGGACGACCTCCCTCTGAACGAGCCGCCCCTCGCGCGCGCGCCCGGCGCGTCCGCCACGTCGCCCGACCAAGTGGCCCTCACCCTCGTAGCCAACGGTAGCCTTGTCGTGCGCTGGGCGACGGGCCCGGGCGAGGTGGGAGCCGCGGCGGCGTCGCCGCGCGCGCGGCCGCCGCCGTCGACCGTCGAGCTCGGCGCGGCGGCCGACGCCCTGACCACGACCGCCACGTCTGCATCTCCTGCCACGCGCTACGTGCAGCGGTACCCCGGCGGCACCTACACCTCTCCCTGGCTCCACGCGGTGCGCCTGCCGGCCAGCGCGCTCGTGTCCGGTTCCCCATTTTTCTACCGCGTCGGCTCCGACGAGGGCGGCTGGTCGCCCGTCACCCAATCCATGGCGCCACCCACCCCGGGCCCCTCCTATCCTCTCACTCTGGCCTTCGTCGGCGACACGGGCGGCACGCACAACACCTCCTCCACCCTCGCCCACGTCGCCTCCTCCCGCCCCGACGCCCTGGTCCACGTCGGCGACTACACCTACGCCGACCTGTACGCCCCCGACGGCGGAAAGGCGGGCGCTGGCGCCGGGCCGACCACGTTTCAGCCGCGGTGGGACGGGTGGGGGCGCCTCACATCGCCGCTGCTGGCCACCCTGCCCCTCGCCGGCGTGCCGGGGAATCATGAGCAGGAGCGGGACGCGGCGGGGGCGGAATGGCAAGCCTACACACACAGGTGGGCGCCGCGTGACCCAGCGGGGGACTCGGCGACGCCGTCCGATTCCCCGCTCTACTATTCGACCACCATTGGACCCGTGCACCTGGTCATGATCAACTCGTACGCGCCCGCGGGGACGGGTTCGGCGCAGCGCGCGTGGCTGGAAAAAGACCTCGCCGCCGTCGACCGCTTCCTCACCCCCTGGCTCGTCGCCGCCTTCCACGCGCCCTGGTACACCACCTCCGTCGCGCACTACCGCGAAGTCGAGTGCACGCGGGCGGCGCTGGAGCCGGTGCTGAGCGCGGCGGGCGTCGACGCGGTCTTCGCCGGCCACGTTCACGCGTATGAGCGCACGCACCGCGTCCTCGCCCACGCCCCCTCCCTGTGCGGCCCGCCCCACGTGTGCATCGGGGACGGCGGGAACGCCGAGCGCCTGTACAAGCGGTACGTCGATGGAGCAGGGGGTGGACGCGGAGGGGGCGGCGACGCCCCGTTTTGCGGCGCGCTCGCACGCCGCGACGGCGACTCCTGCGCGGCCTCCGCCCCGGGCCCCTACTGCTCGCACACCCAGGCGCCGTGGTCGGCGTTCCGGGAGCCGAGCTACGGGCACGGCGTGCTGACGGTCGAGTCGCCGACGCGCGCGGCGTGGACGTGGCACCGCAACCAGGACGGCGTCAAGGTGGCGGCCGACAGCGTCGTGTTTAATCGCGGGGGCGGCGAGTGTGCGGGGACGCGCCCCGCGCCCGCCGCGGCGGCCGCGCCGGCGCCGCCGCGGCGGGCGGGGAGCGCGCAAGGGTAGAGGAATTTCATTCTCATTTCATTCTTTTGGGGCCCCAACCGCGCTGCGCCGCGGGTGCGGTGGACTGGGTGGGCTGGACCTGTCAACTAACGCATTCTTTCGGGCGGACGGCTGAACCGAAGCGGCGACGAACGCTGCGGCGCGCCACTACGCCGCGCCGGGCGCGATGCCGCCCCCACCGCCGCGCGCCGGCGCCCCCCGCGACGCGGCCTGGTGGGCCGCCCGCGGATACGCCCGCGCCATGGGCCTGGATGCCGCCAGCATCCTGCAGCGCGTCACATTCGGGTGGGCGAGCGCGCTCGTCGCCCGCGGCGCGGCGGGCTCCCTCGACGACGCGACCGCGGAAGCCTTCACCGCCGCCGCCGACGACGCGGCGACGTGCGAGGCCGCGTTCGACGCCGCGTTTGCGCGGCACAAGGTCGGGTTTGAGAAGAGAGAGGGGTGGTGCCTTTTTTCGTGCGCTGCGCCCACCTCGCCCTTCTTGTCCTCGCGCGCCCGCCACGCGCGCCCCGCGGCCTTGATGCACTCGTCAACGTCCCACATCCGCCCTCCCTTTCTCCTTCAGGCCCTGGGCCGGTCCCACCTCTTGCAACGCACCCTGTTCACCCTCCACTGGCCCGCCATGGCCGGCCAAGCCTTCTGGGTGTCCGTCGAAATCGCGTCGCGGATCGGCGGCGCGTTGATCGTCCGCACGTTTGTGGCGTGGCTCTCGCTGCCACCGTCCGCCCCTTCTGGCGCTGCCTGGCGCGGCTGGGCGCTCGCCGCGGGGCTCGTGTGCACAACGGGGGCCTATTGCGTCATCCATCACCAGGCAAGAGAGACGGAGGGAGGGAGAGAGAGAGAGAGAGAGGCGGTCGAGGTCCGGGCCGGACCCTCCGGCGCAGACCGACCAGTCCCCCGCCCTCGTTCCTCAGCTCTTCTGGCTCGGCATGCACGGCGGCTACGTCGCCCGACAGCGCGTGACGACCGCGGTCCACTCCAAGCTGTTGCGGCTGTCGGGCGCGGCGGCGGCGCGCGTCGGCCCGGGGTCGATCGTCAACCTCGCCTCGTCCGACGTCCGCCGCCTCGAGGACGTCGGCCCCTTTTGGCCGTTCCTCTTTGCGGCGCCGCTCGAAACCGTCATCATCGCGGTGTTGCTCGCGGCGCGGCTGGGCGCCGTCCCCGCGCTCGCGGGGGTCGCCCCCGTCCTCGCGTTCGTCCCCCTCCAGGGCGCGCTCTCGCGCCGCATCGGAGGCCTGCGGCGCGCCACCGCTGCGTGCACGGACAAGCGGGCTCGCGTGCTGGCGGAAGCGGTGCACGGCGCGCTTGCGGTCAAAATGCTCGGCCTCGAGCCCGCGACGCGCGCGCGCGTCGACGCCGCGCGCGCAGCGGAAGCCGTTCCCACCCTCCACTCGGCCCGCATCCGCGCGCTCAACATGGCCCTCTTCTTCCTCGTCTTCCCTCTTTCCTGCTTTTTCATGTTTGCCGCCGTCGCCGCCGGGGGGGCGTCGCGGCGCCTGTCCGTCGCCGACGTGTTTTTCGCCCTCTCCCTCCTCCGCCTCCCGCAACTCTACGTCGCCATCTTCTTCCTGCGCGCGGTGGAGACGACCTCGGAACTGGTGGCCAGCCTGGCAAGGCTCGACGCGTTTCTGGCGACGCCGGAACCGCCGCCCCCGCCGCACGCTGCGGGCGGCGACGCGCCGCCGCCGGGCGTCGCGATCGCGTTTCGGGGGTGCGACTTTGAGTGGCCGCCGGGCGCGCTCGCGGGCGACGGCAGCGTGCGGGCCAAGACGGGGGAGGGGGGCGGCGCGGTCGTGGCGCCGCCGCCTCCGTCCTCGCCCAGCGCCCGCGCCTCGATCGACGCCGGCCCGCCCGGCCCCGCGCTCTCAAGCGTGAGCCTGGACATCGCTCAGGGCGAGCTGGTCGGCATCGCGGGCGCGGTCGGGTCGGGGAAGAGCGCGCTCCTCCTGTCTCTTCTCGCCGAACTGGACGCTGCCGGCCCGCCGTCCACCCACCCCCTTGTGCGCGGTACGGTGTCCTACTGTGCCCAAACGCCGTGGATTATGTCGGGCACGGTGAGGGCCAACGTGGTCGACTTTGGGGTGGACGACGGTGGCGTCGACGAGACGCGCTACGCCGCGGCCCTGGCCGCCGCTGCCCTGACACCCGACATTGCGCGCATGCCCGGCGGCGACGGCGCCGAAATCGGGGAGCGCGGCGTCAACATGTCGGGTGGGCAGCGCGCGCGCGTCGCGCTCGCGCGCGCCGCGTTCGCGCGCGCGGACGTCGCCCTGCTCGACGACCCCCTCTCCGCCCTCGACTCGCGCGTCGCGGAGACCGTGTTTGCCGAGTGCATCGGGCCGGGGTCGATGCTGGACGGCACGACGCGCCTGCTCGCCACGCATGCGGTCCGCTTCCTTCCGCGCTGCGACCGCGTGATCATCCTGCGCCGCGGCGCCGTCGCCGCGGTCGGCCGCCCCGCCGACCTCGCGGCTTGGCCCGAGCTCGCGGTCGGCGCGGGCGCGGGGGTGAGCGTGGACGCGGCGGCGGCGGTGGCCGAGGCCGGCGTCGCGGTCGACGCCGAGCCCGCGCCGCGGCTGCGGCCGCCGCCGTCGGCCTTTGACTCGGGCGCGTCGCCCGCGCCCGCGCGCCCACCCCCTCCGAACGACGCTGCGCGCCGCCTGCGGCGCGATCTGTCGGGCTGGATGGCGCGCGGCGGCGTGGGCGGCGGCGGCGAACCGCGCGTGCGGGGCCCCGCGCGCGCGCTCTCCCGCTTTGCGTCCGCGCTCTCGTCCCTGATGTCTCGCCGCCGCAGCGGCGTGGCGGGTGGCGACGACCGGACCGCCGCCAACGGCGACGCGGACAAAACCGCCCGCCGCGAGGGCGCGCTCACGACCGACGAGTTGCGCTCGTCCGGCTCGGTCTCGCTCCGTGTCTACATCGACTGGGCCCGCCGCCTCGGCGTCTGGCCATGCGCCGCAGTGGCTAGCTTTATGGTAGTAGGCCAGTGCGCATACCTCTTTGTCGAGTACTGGGCGTCGACGCTCGGCTCGACCCCCGGCTCCTCGGCCGTCCTCGGCTCCCGCGCGCTCGGGCGCGACATCCCGCCCGGCACCTGGCTCACTGTATACGGCGGCCTCACGGCGGCCATTGTGGTCGTCGCTCTGGCGCGCGCCGCCATTTTCTTTGAAGCCGCCGTCCGCGCGGCGACTGCTGTGCACGCCGACGCCGCCGCCGCCGTCATGCGCGCGCCGCTGTCCTTCTTTCACACGACGCCCGCGGGGCGCATCCTCAACCGGTTTACAAAGGACCAAGTGCGTGCGAAGGGAGGGGAGAGGGGAGCAGGGGGTTTGGCGCGGGGCCGACCCGTGCCGCGCCCCCGCCGCCGCAACCCCTCCCCACCCTCCCCACCCCTCTCCACTTCAGGGCATCATGGATGACTACCTGCCCTCGGTCGCCTTTGACGCCCTCCAATCCATCGCGCTCGTCGCCGGCGCGCTCGCGCTCATGTGCGCAGCGGTCCCGTTTGTCCTCCCCGCGTTGGTGCCGCTGGCCTTCCTGTTTGCCCATTTCCGTGGCAAGTACCTGGCCGCCACGCGCGACGTCAAGCGGTTTGACGGCACGACCCGCTCCCCGGTCTTTGCCGCGCTCGGCGAGGTGCCGCGCGGCCTCCCCACCCTCCGCGCGTACGGGGCTCAACCCCGGTTCAGGGCCGCGTTTGCCGGGCTCGCCGGACGCAACCTGAGCTGGTGGGCCGCGTTCGTCGCGTGCGCGCGCTGGCTCGGCTTCCGGCTCGACGGCGTCGCCACCCTGGCGCTCGCCGCGGAAGCCGCCCTCATCGCCGGCCTGCGGCACCGGGTGCAGCCCCGGCTGGCGGGGCTGGCGCTTGTGCACGGTGAGGGAGAGAAGAGAAGGAATGGGCGAGGAGAGGTGGGCGTGCGCAGTCTCAAACGCCGACCCTCCTTTCTCTCATTAGCCGTCAACCTGGCGGGCGCCATGCAGTGGGCGGTGCGTCAAACGGCGGAATGGGAGGTGTCGATGACGAGCGTGGAGCGCGCGCTGGAGCTGACACGCCTGCCGCGCGAGCCGCCGACGCGCGCCGAGGGCGGGCCGCCGCCGCCGCCCGGCTGGCCGCCCCACGGGGGCGTCGAGTTTGAGGGCGTGTCGGCCGCCTACCGCCCGGGGCTGCCGTTGGTGCTCGAGGAGGTGTCGTTCTCCATCCCGCCCGGGTCGACCGCCGGCGTCGTCGGCCGCACAGGCTCCGGCAAGTCGTCCCTGCTCCTCACCCTGTTTCGCCTTATTCCCGTTACATCGGGGGTTGTGCGCGTGGGGGGCGTCGACGCAGCGTCGCTCGCCCTGGACGCGCTGCGCGGCGCGATCGCCGTCATTCCCCAAACCCCGACGCTCTTCTCCGGCACGCTGCGCTCCAACCTGGACCCCATTGGCGCCCACGACGATGCCGCGCTCTGGAGCGCGCTCGAGGCCGCCAACATGAAGGCGGCAGTCAAGCGGGCGGGGGGTTTGAGGGCGGCGGTCACGGAAGACGCCGCCAACTTTTCCGTCGGCGAGCGCCAACTGCTCTGCCTCGCGCGCGCGCTCGTCGCCGATGCCGCGGTGCTCGCGCTGGATGAAGCGACCGCCAACGTGGACGCGGGGACGGACGCCGCGATCGGCGGCGCGCTCGCCGCGGCGCGCAAAGGCGGGCGCACCCTGATCGTCATTGCGCACCGCCTGGACACCGTGCTGGGGTGCGACCAAGTGCTGGTGCTCGATGACGGGCGCCTGGTCGAGGCGGGGCCGCCTCGAGAGCTGACGACGCGCGCCGGACCGTTTGCGCGGCTCGCGGCCGCGGCGGCGGCGGCGGGTGGCGGCACTTGAGAGAGAGCGGGCCTTGTGCCTCCCCCGGGGTTGTTCTGTCATCGCACCGCCCTCCGCACGCGGCGGGGCCGGCTGCGAGTGAGTGGGTGCGCCCCTCCCGGGATTGATCTGTCATCGCACTGCCTCTTTCGCACGCGGCGCGCAGCCCGCCCCGCCCGCCTCTTGCCTCTCCCGCCTCTCTCTCACGCGTCGACCTCCACCATGCCGTCGACGACGCGCGATTTGAACACCGGCAGCGGCGCCTCTTTCGGCCCCTTGCCGATGATGGGCAGGTTGGGCAATTTTGGGCACCACTCGCCTTCGACCGCCCCCGTCTCGAGAGAGAACACGGTGCCGTGGGCGGGGCACGTGATGCACCCCCCTTTGACCTCGCCCTGGAACAGGGCCGTCTTGCCCACGAGCGGGAGGCCCAAGTGGGGGCACCGGTTCGACACCGCGCAGTAGCCGCCCCCGTTCTTGACGACCAAGACCTTGCCCGCGGGCAGCGGGACAACGGCTTTGCCGCCCTGGCGAGTGCAGCGGGAGGCGGGGTCGGCGTCGGGGCGGCGGGGTTGGGCGCGGTTCGGCGCTCGGCGTCGGGGCGGCGGTTGGGCCCGTCGGCGCCGCCCGCCCATTCCGCCCGGCCGGACGATCGCGCATGCGAGTATCCTCCACCCGCCCCCATCGGGCGCACCGCGGCGTCGACGTCGGCGGTCGAGATCGCGGGTGTCCACGCGGCGACCGCCACCGACCGCGGCGCACGGCGGCCGCGGGCGGCGGGGGCGGCGGGGGCGGCGGGGCGGATGGTGCGCGCGGCGAGCATGGTGGCGGGCGCGATGGGTGTGTGTGGGCGGCCTGGCGCCGCGCTCCGGACAGAGACCCCCTTCACACACCCCCTCCTCCCTCCCTCCGCACCCCCAGCAGCTTCAGAAAGAGCGCCGGCGCCGTGACCCGCACCGCCATCTCGGCGGCGTCCACGTCGTGCCCTCCCTCCACGACCCCCCACTCGGCCGCTTGCGCGTCTTCCTCGAACCTTGCCGCCGCGATGGCCTCCCCCGCCCCCATCGCCCCGCCTTCCACCGCGAGCGCGACCAGGACCGAGCCAGCGGCGCCGGCCAGGTGGGCGACGGGGGTGAGGCGCCAGGGGGTCAGGGAGGCGAGGTGGGCGCGCACGGCGGCGGCCGCGGCCGGCGGTTGGGGCGCGCCGCGGATGTCGGACCCGGGCACAAAC
>Ga0315276_10001117_pt1 | contig 23914 bp, 22 predicted proteins | sample YL17G05_0_MG_FD_204542 | JGI IMG/M metagenome (GOLD analysis project Ga0315276, IMG submission 204542) | Sediment microbial communities from Yellowstone Lake, YNP, Wyoming, USA - YL17G05_0 | ecosystem: Environmental > Aquatic > Freshwater > Lake > Sediment | place: USA: Wyoming | collected... | reverse complement strand
CTTCATCTCCCCCTCCATCCATGAGCGGTGTTGAGGGATTAGGTTAATCCTGGGGGGGACAAAGTCGCTTGGAGATTAGGGGGGGACAAAGTCGCTTGGAGATTTCAGGTCGATGTTAGATGGTGGCGCTAAATGGTGTCCAATTGGCATTTTTTGGTTTCTGGTAAGTTGCGATATTAAATAGACATATTCGCCAAACAAGCAAAATTTAATTTAAACCTCAATTTCCCATTCATAGGTTCCGATAAGTCTACATAAGGTTCGTTCAGGAGACATTGACTACCTAAAACAGCCCACTCGCAAGAGAGGACCACGCATATGTCACCATCAAAGTTCCATCAGGTCGGGATGATGATCACTCTGAGCTGCCTATACGCCTGCGCCGGCGCCGATTTTGGCGGGGGCAGCAAAAAGGCCTCCGACTCGCCGGCCAAGCAGTCGAATCCGGCGCAACCGGCGCCAGGAAACAGCGCCGCTCTGCCGGAAAAAGGACAAGACGGCGGCAGTAGCACCGACGCTAGCAGCGCTGGAGCCGCACCTGCTCCCGGCCAAGCGGCGAACAATGGGATCGGCAATGTCATAAAGACCATCGGCCAGATCGTCTCGTCGAAGCCGGCGCCGACGACACCGCCTGCCACCGTGCCGCCGAACACGAAGACCTGTGGCCAGAGTTTGTTGGTGTCAGCCAAAGCGAACCCATATCTTGCCGGAATGCCTGACGGGACATCTTTGACCTACACGCTGAAACCAGAGGAACCACAGACTCCGACGGACAAAGCGCCAGATGAATCGCCGGTGCTCGCGTCGCCGCTTGATCCGAGCTGCATCGCAGCTGGTGCGACGATCGCTTTTGACGTGGTTGGGGGCGTCGCCTACTCGCAGGCTGAGCGTGGCTATACCGCTAACGGCGACTTAGGTATGATCCGTCCGCATCAACTAGGTGCCTCGCTCGGCAAGTCCGACATTACGGCCCCGATGAGTAGTTTGGTTGCGGTCTTCCTCTCCGACAGCGATCCGAGTAAGGCTCAGGCTCCGGCGACTTTGGACTTTTCGACACAGGCCAGCCGCGACTACCAGACCCTGTCACCGGTGCTTGGCCAAGTCTTTTTCGTTGGCAACGGCCGGACCAGTGGCGGCGCCTCTCACGGCGTGGTCGTCCCGCAAGGAGCCACTCGGCTCTACTTTGGCGTGATGGATTGGTATCAATGGAATAATAATCAGGGTGCCCTCCATGTGAGCGTGTTGCTGGCAAAGCCCTAGGTGACTACCGCTGAATCTGCGGTGTCGCTGGACCGCCCCCTACATTATTTGATCAAGGTGGTATTATAGAAATTCTGGGCGCCAGCGACATTGACCCAGTTGCTCAGGCTACCGATTTGGCTGGGACTGCTTTGAGGGGTAGTGGTGCCGTCCCCTAGTTGACCGTCAGTATTGCGGCCAAAACTCCAAGCGGTCCCGTCTGTGCACAGCGCCACACAGTGGGCCTGTCCTGCCGCGATATTGCTCCAGGTACTGAGGCTGCCGATTTGAACGGGACTGCTTCTATTGAGCGTATTGCCAATACCAAGCTCGCCGTCGGCGTTACCACCAAAGGACCAAAGGGTGCCGTCCGAACGGCGAGCCAGCGAATGGTACCTTCCGGCTGCCACCTTGACCCACGTGCTGAGGTTACCCACCTGCACTGGGCTACTTCGGTTTGAGGTGTTACCAATACCAAGCTGGCCGTAGTCATTGGCTCCCATGGCCCACAGCGTGCTGTCGGTCCGCAGCGCAAGGGAATGATAGCTGCCAGCGCCGATGGCGCTCCAGGTGGAGAGTGTGCCGACTTGGATGACGATGCTGCGGTCTTGCAAGCTACTCACGCCGTTTTCGCCGAAGTTGCAGGCACCAAAGGCCCACAGTGTCCCGTCCGTGCGAATGCCAAAGGAGTTATTAAGTCCCGCGGTGGTGACACTCCAGGTGCTCAGCGTGCCGACTTGGATCGGACTGCTACGGTGGGCGGTCGTACCGCTGCCAAGCTGTCCATTGGTATTAAAGCCAAATGACCAGAGCGTACCGTCTGACCTTAGGGCTAAGGAGTGCGAATTGCCGCAAGAGACCTGAGTCCAGCTACTGAGGCTGCCGATCTGGGTCGGACTGCTGCGTCGTACGGCGTCACCAAGCCCAAGCTCGCCGCTTTGATTTTCACCAAAGCCCCATAGAGTCCCGTCGCTGCGTCGCATCAACTGGTGCGGGCCGCCGCAGACACTGACCCATGCACTGACATTTCCGACCTGGACCGGGCTGCTGCGGGAATTGGTATCACCTAGGCCTAAGGCCCAATGGTAATTCCTCCCGAAGGTCCACATGGAATTGCCCGTCCAGCCCCCTCCAGCAGATCCGGGCTTTTTAAAGAACATATTATAGTAGGCCTGCGCTTTGCTTTCGGCGCCGAGCACCGCGGCAACGGCAGCCGCAGTCGGCAACGCAGCGACTAGGTCACGTCGGTTTAACGTAGGAGCTTGGGGCGACTCTGATGTGGTGCCTTCAGTGTTCGAGGCGTCATTTGGCAGTTTGTCGTCGGCAGTAAGGGGCTTATCTGCCATTGGTTGATTCCCTCCTAAAAATCAAGAAGGTTGGCCACTTTTTGTTTTAAGCTGCAGACCCGGGATGCTGAACCTAAGTTTAGGTGATCGCCGAAATACTGTCCAACTTCGGCAGCATTCCGTCGAAGTGATTCCTGGGATTTCTCATGGGCGGGCGTATTCAGGTGGCTTAGTACGGTGTCCTGTTGCCTCGAAATACTCAGGTCCCGCATCACGGTCTTGGATTAAGCGCGCCGTATTGTGGGCTCCATCGTCAAATTACTTGCTTAGCGACAGTGACTGACCCCAATTGTCGACGCGGTGGCCGACCTGCGTCTCCAACCAGGTGAAGTACAGGCGTTCGATGTGTCTATAAACAGCATTTTGTCTAGAGCTGTGCATGCGGTGCTTGTCGATGGCTGCGACTGGCACCAGACCGCGCACAGTGGAACACAGAAAGGCTTCGTCAAAGCGCGGCAACTCGTCGACGAAGATGGTGTGCTCGCGGACCGGGATCTGCGCTGTTCTCAGCAGCTGGATCATGGTGTCGCGGGTGATGCCTAGGAGTAGGCCGCTTTGCGCTGGAGGCGTGAGAAATTCGACCTGATCACCGATGCGTGACAAGAAGAAGATATTGGCAGTGGCGGCCTCGGTGATTTCACCGTCTTGGTTCGACCACAGGATTTCGTCAAAGCCTTCTTTTTGGGCTTTGGCGATGGCCAGTACGCTGCCGAGGTAGTTGCTGGTTTTCGGGGCTGCGCCACGGGTGGTTTCCGCTTTGACCATGCGCTTAAGACGGAGTCCTTCACTATAGAGGCGTGGGCTCTCTACCGTCGCCGGCAGGCAGTATACAAATTTATTTGGTGTGAGATGTTGGCCTGGGCGCATGCCGAGGCCAATGCCACGGCTGACATATAGGCGGACGTAGGATTTCGGGACGGCCACCTGGTTGACCAAATGCTGGAGTTCAAATTCTAGCTCGGCGTTAGACCAGGGAATGGTGAAGTCTAAGGCCTCGGCCGAGACCCGGAGGCGGTCCAGATGGCGGCCGACGTCCAAGATGTGGGTGCCAAAGGCAACAAACACTTCAAAGACGCCGTCACCGAAAAGCAGGCCGCGATCAAGGGCGGGGACCCGGGCCTCTTCGGGAGTCGTGACGAGGCCGTTGATAGCGATGAACCCAGCCATGGATGCTCCTTCGGACCCATTCTGAAACCAACCATTTGATCAGTCATTTCAGGTCATTAAAAATTAGTTTCCGTCGCTCTTGTGTAACTCTAACCGTTTCTATGATACAAGGCGCCTTCTATTACTGTGGCTTATCGTTTTAAGGAGCCAGACCTCGGATGGACGCACAGATCGCCTCGACCTCTCGTAAGGTACACCTGATTTCCCTTGGCTGCGCGCGTAACCGTGTCGACTCCGAAGTCATGCTCGGAACGATGTTTGGCAAGGGCTGGGAATCCACCGATGAGGCGACCGCTGCTGATGCGATCATCATCAATACCTGTGGGTTTATCGCCGCTGCGAAAGAAGAGAGCATCGACACCATCTTGAAGGCGGCGGCGCTGAAGCAAGATCGCCCAGGGCTGAAGGTCGTCGTGACGGGTTGCTTGACGCAGCGTTATAAGACTCAGCTCGCCAAGGGCTTGCCCGAGGTTGACTTGTTTATCGGTACCGACGAATTCACCCGCATCGGTTCACTGCTCGATGCTCCCGGGGTTCCGGGAGAAGTTCACGCCAAGCGCACGCACTATCTTTATAACGAAGATATGCCGCGAGTGAACACCCTGGCGAAGCATTCCGCCTATGTTAAGGTCGCCGAAGGCTGCCAGCATAACTGCTCGTTTTGCATCATTCCCGCCATCCGTGGCCGCCTGCGCTCACGGCCGATTGCCTCGGTGGTAAAAGAAGTCGAGCAGTTGGTGCAAAACGGCGTGATCGAGATCAATCTGATCGCCCAGGACCTGGCTGCCTACGGTCGAGATCGCACCGACGCCGCGGACCTTTTGGGGCTGCTGCGTGCTTTGGTCCAGATCGATGGCTTGCAGTGGGTACGCTGCCTTTATGTTTATCCCGAGCATATTAGCGACGAATTTCTTGAGTTCTTTGCGACCGAGCCAAAGCTCGTCAAGTATCTTGATGTTCCTGTCCAACACGCCAGCGACGCCGTGCTAAAGCGCATGAACCGCGACGTGACGCGCCAGCAGCTGCGTGACACCCTGGCCCGCGTGCGCGCAAGAGTGCCAGATGTGGCCATTCGTACCTCGGTGATGGTTGGCTTCCCCGGTGAAACCGACGAGGATTTTGCTGAGTTGCTCGACTTTGTGGCGGAACAGCGCTTTCGCCACCTGGGCTGCTTCTCCTACTCGCAAGAGGAGGGTACGGTTGCTGGACGCATGGCGGAGCAGATCGATGAGGCCGTCAAGGCGGAGCGGTTGGCGCAGGTGATGGCGGCGCAAAAGACGGTGTCAAAAAACCTGCTGCGTACCTATGCTGGCCAGGTCTTGCCGGTGCTGGTCGAAGGTCCAAGTCCAGACCACGAGCTGGTGTGGCAAGGCCGCTTGTCGGTGCAGGCCCCGGAGGTCGACGGCGTCGTCTACCTGACCGACGGCCCGGTCAAGGCTGGTCAGATACAACTGGTGCGCATCCAGGAGACGCATGATTACGACATGGTCGGAGCGGTCGTTGATGCCGCCGAGTTGCACTAGGGTGTCGTGCTGAATCAAAGCCGCTGGATCTCCGCGGCACAGTCCTTTTGGCAGCGGCGTAGTGCTCAGCTGATGCTGATCTTTTCCCTGCTATCGATGGTCTGGGGAATCATCTCGGGCATCATGTTGACGCGTGATTACGCCCAGTCGACGCGCTTGATCGCCTACATGGCCCTTTTTGTCGCCGTGTCGGTGCTGTTTCGCATGTGGTTGGAGCTGGCTCGACGAACGGAGCAACGAGCGGCAATCGAGAGTGCCAAGAGCCAGGGGCGTCTGCTTAAGTTTATGCTCGAACGACCGGTCTTGGTCGAGGCCGCAGCCTTGTTTGCCACGCAGGTCGCTGTGCAGTACATCGCCATGTTCTGTTTACCGCTGCTGTTTTTTGCGAGAGCTTGGGTGTCATTGGGATTGGCACTTGGCCTTGCCGTGGTCAGCTTGGTCGATCCATGGTGGAACTACTTTGCCAAACGGCCCTTGTGCATGGCTGCGGCGCGCTGCTTTAGTGCGGTCATCGCGTCCTCGTTTTGCTTTGCGATCTTCTTCCCCGGCTACCTCGCCTATTTTTATCATTGTTTAGCCGTCGTCGCGGTTGTGAGCGTATTGCCCTGGCAGCTGCTCATTGAGCCACGCCGGCGCGTGTTTAGCGACTGGTTGCCGAGTGCACTCATTGGGTTGTTAGCGCTTGTCGGTGCTGTCACCAACCATGAGCTACGGGTGCCGCTACTTTCGGTGTGGTTAAAAGACCCAGGCATTGGCCTCAGCGTCGAGGACCATCAGCTTGTAGGGTCGTGGCAGGATGTTGAGCCGCGGGCTAAACTCCTGGCGGCTCTGGCTGAGAGGGAAGAGGTCTGTTGCTTCACGCCCATCGTCTCGCCCAGCGGCGTCGATGCTGCAGTGACCCATGAATGGTTTATGAACGATAAGGTCATCGACCGCATCGAGCTGTCCAAGGTCCGCGGCGTCGGCCAAGTCAAAGGTAAGGCTTTTCGCACGTTTTCCTGCAAGCGTCATATTGCTGGAGCCGAGACAGCGCAAACTCTGGGCTGTCGGGTGTTCCTCGGTGGCGACATTTATCTTGGTCGGGCCCTCGTGAGCTTTGAGCCTATCCCGGAGTGAAAGGCCTTCGACGGGCAGGCTTTAAGGTCTCATCGGATGCCTTGTGTAGCAGCGACTGCCTAAGGCCCACTTAGGTTGGCGGCGCGAATTAATAAGAGTATACTCCATAAATAGGCGCTAAATATGGAGTTATGTCTTGCGATCTAGGCTGATAACACTTCAAAATGATGAGAATTTCTTTCTTTTTGGAGCCCGTGGCACCGGAAAGAGTACGCTGATTAAAGAGCGGTTCCCAGGTGCCCATGTGGTAAATCTGCTGTTGGCCACCCACGAGGAGCGGTTGAGCAGAAACCCAGATGATCTGGTGGCTGAAGTGGAGGCCCTAAACCCAATCGTCAGTCATGTGGTGATCGATGAAATACAAAAAATCCCGAAGCTATGCGACATCGTGCATTTCTTAATTGAAGAAAAGAGGGTGCCGCAGAAGTTTATCCTGACCGGATCGAGCGCGCGGAAGCTCAAGTCCTCGGGTGCGAACTTGCTCGCCGGACGAGCCCTTTATTGCAACCTGTTCCCGTTTTCCTACCGTGAACTTGGCGATGATTTTGATCTGCAAAAGGCACTTAGCTACGGACTTCTGCCGGAGGCGTGGAACCGGGGCAAGAGCCAGAGCATCGTGAGGTTTCTAAGGGCGTATGGACAGACATACTTAAAAGAAGAAGTATGGGCCGAGCATTTGATCAGAAAGCTAGAGCCTTTTCGAAAATTCCTCGAAGTCGCCGCACAGCACAATGCCCAGATCGTGAACTATTCCGCAATCGCTAAAATTGTCGGCGTCGATGTTAAAACGGTACAAACCTATTTCCAGATATTAGAAGAAACTTATCTGGGCATCATACTCGAGCCATTTTCTCGTTCCATTCGACATCAGGTCCATGGGGCGCCAAAATTCTATTTTGTCGATATAGGCATTGCGCGCACCCTGAGCCGCCTCGTCGGCTTCCCCGCGCAACCGACGACGACCGAGTACGGCCGAGTCTTTGAACAATTCATTGTTCTCGAATGCATCAAGCTCAATGCCTATTTGGAGCTCGACTACAGGTTCTCATATCTGACCACCAAGGCCGGAGCTGAAATTGATCTGATCATCGAACGCCCAGGCAAACCCACGGTCCTCATGGAGATCAAGTCCTCGGAACAGAGTCTTCCGGATCATGGTCGACACCTCAATGGGTTTCTGGCCGATTTTGAAGATCCGGTCGGGTTGGTGGTCTCGCAGGACCGGACGCGAAAAAAATATGGTTGGATCACACATCTGCATTGGGCTGAAGCACTTGATGAAGTTTTCTACGGTTGAGAGCCAGGCGCCTGGCGTTGCCTTGGCATTTTCAACTACGGCATTGGAGGCGGCGGGGACCACGTCGGACGCTGGGCACCGTCGCAGCGCAACGTCTCGATTGCTGGTGCATGCTCGTGGTTAAAAGCGCGCCAATGTCATCCCACCTTCTACCGACGTGATCCGGTGCGTCACCCGGTCGAGCGTCGGCCGGATGACCAGGCCTTTGGCTGGAAGCGGGGCTTCCGAGGCTAGGGTGCCGCTGTAGCGACTCGGCCCCTCGACGCTCATCAGCGGCGAAAAGATAATATAGGAACCGAGGGCGCTACCGCCGATGAAACCGAGGGACGCGCCGACTGCGACAAACCTGAGGTTTTCGGTTGGGTTGGCGGTGAAGGCTAGGAATGCCGTACCCAGTGCTGCGCCAAAAGCTGTGCAGTATCCGGCTGTTACAAAGAGGTCCTGGAACCGCTCCTCGGTCGCTACCTGCTGCTGGGCGCCAACGGCGGCGGCCTTAGGGCTCCAAACGCTGCAGCATAGACCGATGACCAACAGAGTTGCCTTTAGCTGATGCGCCATGGAGCGGTCCTTTTTCTGATTCGGTTGCTTTGCTTGAGTATAACGGCAGGGTTGTCCACGCGTCCATGATGTTTTTCCTGGCGGTTGACATCAACGGGCATTTGAACTATCAGAACTTGTCATAGCCCACTGAGTTGCGATCTCGGTGTCTGCGGTGCCCGAACAGGCATCGGTGGACAAAAATGAATCCAACATTCTCAATGTTTCCAGTCTCACTTTGCTCTTTCCGAACAGCCTAAGGTTTACTCAACCCCGACAACCAGCACACCCACCTCACCATTTAGCGAGAAGATCGATGTCTGATGCAACCGCGACCAAGGCCAAGAAGGCCCCGAAAGCCAGCGCGGCCCTCCCGCCTCCAGAGCTAGCTGCTGAACTCGAATCAGTCGCGCCCGAGACCAACTCGGATGTACCGACGATCAATCTGACCGAGCTTAAGGAAAAGCGCATCGCCGACCTCAACAAGATGGCCAAGGATCTTGGCATCGAGGGCGCGACCAATATGCGTAAGCAAGAGCTGATCTTCGCCTTGCTGCAAGGACAGGCTGAGCGCGGTGGTGTGATCTACGGCGAAGGCGTCCTTGAGACGCTGCCCGATGGTTTCGGTTTCTTGCGCGCACCAGACTATAATTACCTGCCGGGTCCTGACGATATCTACGTCTCGCCGTCGCAGATTCGTCGCTTCAATCTGCGTACTGGCGACACCGTCTCCGGTCAGATCCGTCCGCCCAAAGACAGTGAGCGCTACTTTGCGCTGCTGAAGGTCGAGAACGTCAACGGTTCGAGCCCCGATCCAGATTTCGAAAAGATCATTTTCGACAACCTGACGCCGCTCTATCCGATGGAAAAGTTCAAGATGGAGTGGAACCAAAAAAACCTCTCCACGCGGATCCTCGACCTGCTCTGCCCGATCGGCAAAGGCCAGCGCTCACTGATTGTGGCGCCACCCCGCACCGGTAAAACCGTGCTGCTCCAAGACATCGCGTCGGCCTTGGCAAAAAACCATCCGGATGTGGTCTTGATCGTCCTCCTGATCGACGAACGTCCCGAGGAAGTCACCGACATGGAGCGCTCCGTGCGCGGTGAGGTCATCAGCTCGACCTTTGATGAGCCAGCTCAGCGCCACGTGCAGGTTGCCGAGATGGTGATCGAGAAGGCCAAGCGCCTAGTCGAACACAAAAAGGATGTGGTGATCCTGCTCGACTCGATCACGCGTCTGGCCCGTGCCTACAACAGCGTCGTGCCACCATCCGGTAAGATCCTCTCCGGTGGTGTCGACTCCAACGCCCTGCACAAGCCCAAGCGCTTCTTTGGTGCCGCCCGTAACATCGAAGAAGGCGGCTCCCTGACGATCATCGCCACCGCCCTGATCGACACCGGGTCGCGCATGGACGAGGTGATCTTCGAGGAATTTAAAGGCACCGGCAACATGGAGATCCATCTTGACCGTAAGTTGGCGGAAAAGAGGACCTTTCCGGCGATGGACATCAACAAGTCCGGGACCCGTAAAGAAGATCTGCTCTTGCCAAAAGAGGTTTTGAATCGTATGTGGATCCTGCGCAAATTGCTGCAACCGCTCAACCCGGTCGATGCGATGGAATTCCTCACCGATAAGATTGACAAATCTAAGACGAATGCGGAATTTATCGAGTCGATGAACGGTTGATCTGTCGAACCGCCCTTACGGATGCACCGTGAGGGCCCCCGGCGAGCCTTCGGGCAGGCGGGATAGACTCACTGATTGGAAAGGTTACCCATGAAAGAAGGCATCCATCCTCAATACGGCGATTGCCAAGTCTCGTGCGCTTGCGGTCACGCATTCGTCACCAAGTCGACGCGCTCCGAGATCAAACTCGAGATCTGCTCTACCTGTCACCCGTTCTTCACGGGTAAAGTGAAACTGATCGACACCGCTGGCCGGATCGAGAAGTTCCAGAAGAAATACGGCACCAAGAAATAAGGCGCAGGGCCTGTTCCCTTGGCGTGCTTGAAGGGAATGGGCCTGAGTTCTTATGTTTGAAAATCTCGACGGCGTCGAGCGCCGCTTCAGCTCCCTCGAAGATTCTCTGTCCTCTGGCTCCTTGAAGGGGCCGGAGTTGACGCGTTTGACCAAAGAGCGGGCGTCGCTTGAGCCCCTCATCACGGCCTATCGGCAATATAAGGCGCTGCTGCAAGAGCAGGGCGAGGCCAAGGCGATGATGGCTGCCGAGTCGGACGACGACATGGTGGCCATGGCCAAGGAAGAGCTTAGTCGCATCGAGAGCGATCTCGAGGCGATCGAAAAGCACCTGATCGTGTTGTCTCTGCCGAAGGATCCAAACGACGAGAAGAACGTCCTGCTGGAGATCCGTGCCGGGACTGGCGGTGACGAGGCGGCCTTGTTCGTAGCGGATCTCTTTCGCATGTACACCCGCTACGCGGAGCGGCAGCGCTGGAAGATCGAAGTCCTGAGTTCGACCCCGTCGGGAGCCGGCGGTTTTAAAGAGATCATCTGCATGATCGAAGGCCAGGCGGTGTTTAGCCGCTTTAAATTCGAAAGCGGCGTGCATCGCGTGCAACGCGTGCCGGCCACCGAGAATCAAGGTCGGATTCATACCAGTGCCTGCACCGTGGCTATTTTGCCCGAGGCCGAAGACGTCGAGGTCAATCTCAACCCGGCCGACATCGAGATGACGGTGTGCCGTTCCTCGGGCTCGGGTGGGCAGCACGTCAACACGACGGATTCGGCGGTTCGTTTGGTGCACAAGCCCTCAGGTCTTGCCGTTGAGTGCCAGGATGAGCGGTCGCAGCATAAGAACCGCGAGAAGGCGATGAAGATCATGAAGGCGAAGCTGCTTGAAAAGGCCGAGCAGGAGCAGCACGCCGAGATCAGTGCCAGTCGCAAGAGCCAGGTCGGCTCAGGCGACCGCAGCGAGCGCATCCGGACCTATAATTTCCCCCAGGGCCGTCTGACGGATCACCGCATCAATCTGACCCTGTACCGCCTCGATGCCATCATGGAGGGCGATATCGGCGACGTTCTGGATGCCTTGGGCACCCATCACACCGCCGAGCTGCTCAAGCAAGAACTGGCGGTGTGACGTGACCGATGCCGCCGCTGCAGCAGGACTCGAAGCCTGGACGATTGGCCGCATCCTCACTTGGTCGGTTGATTTTCTCCGTGGCAAAGGTCTGGTCGATTCGCCGCGGCTGGACGCCGAACTGCTCCTGAGCCATGCCTTAAAGCTGGCGCGGATTCAGCTCTATATGCAGTTTGACAAGCCGCTCAGCGCGGCCGAGCGCGAACCCTTCAAAGGCTTTCTGCAACGGCGTGGTCGCGGCGAACCTGTCGCCTATATCACCGGCGAAAAAGAATTCATGGGCTACCGATTTGAGGTGTCGCCCGCAGTCTTGATTCCTCGTCCTGATACCGAAGTCTTGGTGGAGCAGATTCTTGATTGGGCCAAGGCCAAGACCAAGATCAAGGCCGAGTCTTTGGACGCGGCTCATGACACGGACGCGGCTGCGGCCGAAGGCGCAGATGAGGTCGTCGATACGGCTGCGGCGCCGTCGTGGCATATCCTTGATGTCGGCACTGGCAGTGGTTGTGTGGCCTCGTCATTGGCCTTAAAGCTCGCCGCGGCGCAAGTCCAGGTCAGTGCCTGGGATGTCGATCCTTCGGCTCTGGCAAATGCCACGGCCAATGCTGCGCGTTTAGGTGCCAGCGTGGCGTTTAGTCAGTGCGATGCGCTAGAGGAAGCAAGCTGGGATGGCGATGAGGCCTATGACATTATCGTGTCAAACCCGCCGTATATTTCCCCGGATGAGGCAACGGATTTATCGCGGTCGGTGGCCGGCTTTGAGCCGCAGCAGGCTTTATTTGCGCCGCCCGATGGGCTTCGCTTTTACCGTGCCTTGGCCGTGCTCGCGCCGCGTCGCTTAAAAGCCGGGGGACGGCTGGCCGTCGAGATCGGTGCGACGCAGGCCAAGGCGGTGCAGCAGATCCTGGCTGAGGCCGGCTGGCAGGACATCAGTCTGCGCCAGGATTGGTCGCGGCTGGACCGAGTGGTGAGTGCGGTTTGGTGGCCTTAAAGGCCCGTAGCCATCGCTGTCTTGTCTGGCTTCCGGGCTGCACTGAAGATGCTACGGAAAGTCGACGGAGACGGAGTCACCAGGCGGCGGCGTGAACGGCTTTTTCTGCGGTATATAGGAAAACGCTGGCGCTGCTTTTAAAAACTCGGAGTAGGCCGGTTCAACCCGCTGGCCGGATGCGTCAACGATGCGCCGCAGATGGTAGTCGGGCAACCGTTTGGGTCCCCACCACGACGTCCTCAACCAGTCGCCATCGGCGACCAAGTCCATCTTGTAATTGATGGCGCTGGACGGAATCTTTGCCGACCTGTTGACGACTGGGACCTTCATGACTTGGATCAGCTGTCCGTGCGTGTAGTCCGCATTAAATTGCACTTCAAAGCATAGATTGCTGTTAGCGGACTCGCGGAAGCTTTTGAGACCAGTCGCATCAGCATTGAGCGTGTAGTTGTTGGTGCCATATTCTTGGACCAGGACGCGGTTACTGGGGCCGTCCCACACCATGCGGGCAAAGGACGTCACATTACCCGGTGCGAGTGGATTGCCGTCCATCCACCAGATCCCCTGCAGGTTTGCTGGGATATTCTGCTGCTCTGAGCCTGGGGTCATGTAGGCTTCAAGGCCTTGAGACGGAACCTTGAGCAGGACATAGTCATGCGGATTCACCACCGCCTGCTCGATCTGGTCCCAGCTATTGCTGGCGCCCTTGGCGGTCGGATGTTCGAGGGTGCCCGTGCTGTCCGGAGCCGCTTGTGTCTCGGCGTCTGCGTGCTTACACGCGCTAAAGCTGGTCCACAACAAACCCAAGCTGACACCGACGCGAAGGATCATCCGCATAGACTTGCCCTTTCGGCGCAAAAACGCAACATTGAGAGGTACGAATGGAATTATGAGCAGAGCCATGATGCACCGGCTTCAGGGCGCCTGCAAGGTGGGATTTCGCATGAATGGTGAGCGGCTCGATTGGACCAGTATTCGGCGCCTGGCGTGGTTTAGCGTGGTCACCGTCTTGGTGTTGGTGGTCACCGGCGTCATCTATGGGACGGTGCTGGCGCCGATTTTGATCAGCTGTTTTTTCACCTACCTGCTGTTACCCCTGGTCAGTCTATTGGAGCGCAAGCGCGTGCCGCGCACCTTGGCCATCGTCATCTTGGTGATTGGCACCCTCGGCATCATCGTCTTGAGCGGGGTGCACCTCGTACCTTTGCTCTATCAACAGCTATTAAACTTTTTTCATTTAGTTCCAGGCGCGCTCAATACCTTGTCCACTCGCTGGCTGCCGGCCATAGAGCAGTATGTCGTCGATCTTAGCGTCATCGATCAAGCCGAAATCCATAGCCTGCTTAGTCCGATGAGCGTGGTAAACCATGCTGCCAGCGAGATTCAAGGTACTCTGTCTGGACTGTGGAAGACCGGCTCCTCGGTGATTGGAGCGGTGCTCTATATCGTCTTGATTCCGCTGCTGACTTTTTTCATGTTGAAGGACTATGAGCATTTGGCTACGGGACTGCGCACGCTGGTTCCCCCGGACCTGCTCCTGCCAGTGAGTCGCATTCGCGTCAGGCTCGATCAGACGCTGAAATCCGTGCTCAAAAGTCAGGCCATTGTCGCTGCGATCCTCGGTCTGCTCTATACCATTGGCCTCAGCGCAGTCGGTTTGCCTAGCGGCGTCGCGATCGGCTTAATCAGCGGCGTCTGTCGGCTGATCCCTTACGGCGATGTCATCATCGGCGGTAGCCTCAGCGCACTGGTTTTGGTGTCGTATGGCACCGGCCTTGCTCAGGCGGCAGGAGTGGTCGGCGTGTTCGTCGTGGTGCAGGCTTTGGATGGTGCCTTCATCACCCCAACCGTCATCGGTGAGCGGATTGGCCTGCATCCGGTGGCCATTATCCTGTCGGTGCTGGCACTGGGTGATTGGCTTGGATTTTGGGGTATCTTGTTGGCCATCCCGGTGGCGGCCTTGGTCAAGGTGCTGTTTGAATCACTGTTGCCCTACTACCGGGCCTCGCGTGCTTATCAGCGTCGGGGGCAGCATTAGAGTCTAGCCCGCGGGTTGGGATTTTTTGGACATTCGATGAATCGGCGATCTCGGCTATTTCATTTTGCCGGAGACCTTCCGCCAAAGTTAGTCGGCCCAATAGCCCTTGCGCACCAACAGCCAAAACGTGACAATGACTGATACGCCCATGATGCCTAGGGCGAAGAAAAAGAGGTCGGGCTTCGCGTACGGAATAAACTCAAAGTTCATCCCCCAAAAAGACGACCAAAACGTCAACGGCACTGAAATACTGGCCAGCAGCGTTAACCTTTTAATCTGTCGATTGGTGCGATTGGCCTGCATCCCCCAACATAGTTCAATCGCGGTAACAATTTGCGCCCGGTATAACTCAATGCTACGACTCAGTCGCTCGCAATGATCGTGCAGATCGCGAAACTTCCATATCAAGTCCCCAGTCGGCTTGCACAGGTTGACAACCTGCTTGGTCACCGAGGCCAAGTGTCCAATGGACGCATCGATCTCGTTGAGCTGCTTTTTAACCAGAAGAATCCCCTGGGGATTCATCTCTCCTTTAAATAAATCCTGTTCAAACTCATCGACTTGGTTCATCAGCTTTTTGATCTCTGCCCAGGTCGTATCGGTGGCCCTGTCCAGGCCCTGGTAGAGCAGGTGCCATACGTCCTTGTGCTGATCAGAAATCCGCAAATAGTCATGCCAGGTCGTCAATTGTGGCGGCGGCTCGTGCGGCACCACAATCAGCCGATCCGGAAAAATCAAGATCTGAATCTCGTAAATATGATCGTTGGCGAAGATAAACCAAACCAATAACTGATGCGTCTCATAGTCATCAAGTTTAGGCCTTTGGTCGCGATGCTCGCAATCTTCTAACGCCAGAGGATGAACACCGTACCTTTGGGCAATGTCCGAGAGACTACTCTTGTCGGTACTTAATATCTCAGTCCAAGTGGGCAATGTACTTTTTCCTTATGGGTCTATAGGGACCAAATCAGTTACATCACGGCCAAAGGCAAATCAGCCATTGATCCCTTTGACTCCTTTGATCCAAAGTGAGGCCCCCGAAACCAGCGTACGAAGACCTGCGCTGAGCGTGGCGAGTCACCAAAGGAATGGGATAGACTTTTTCAAAACATGCAAGACGGACCGTGAGCACAAAGATTAGCACACCTAGCGTCGACGGTGCCCCTTGGAACTACAATTCCATCGCTTAGCCGCCGACTGATGAGATGTTCAACGCAAGGTTCGACTACCTCGAAGCTTTAAGCCGGTCACTCCCCCTACAAAAGCGTTGAAGACGTCGCACTGGGTGCGATGTCTCCAGACTCTAGAAACGCCAAACTGGACGGATCGTAGCGTTCTGTCAAATCCTTAGACAGCAAAAAATCGCTAATGATACGTCCTGGCTGAGGAAATAACTGGCGCTAACCTTGCATTCAATAGGAAGTAGCGCGAGGCAACCATTCAATTGTGCGATCCATGCACGGGATGTGTTATGAACCCAGTCATCGACAGCCCTGATTTAGCGGTCCAAGCAAACGTCAACATGCGGGAGCGATTCGAACGAAACGCCGCGGCATGTATCACCTATATTTGTACGGGGGGCTTGGCGATCACCGCTGGACTCATCGTCGCGCAACAGCGCTGGCACATTTATCCTGACCCCTACGCAATGCTGTATCTGGTGATCACCGTGCCCGCCTTGATCATCGCCATTGGCTTAAGCCGGTTGGGTTATTATCGCATCGCAGCAGTGCAGATGGCGACGCTGATATTGGGCTTTCTCTTGCACACTGGTCTCATCACTGGTGGTTCCGAAGGCATGCTCACTACCACGCGTTTCACGCCTTTGGCAATTCTACTCGTTGCCATGGTCATGCCCCGGCGTTGTGCCATCAGCATTGCAGTCGTCGAAGTCCTGGCTGTTTTCGTCCTCTTTAGAATCAACCATATCCCGGCCAACGAGATGATGGATGCAGTACTTTTCAATTCGCTGTTCAACTGCGTCTTCATCACCACAGCCAGTGTGCGCAACAGATACACGCGCAGTTTGATCAAGATCCATGAAAAGGTCGCCAGCGTGGTCCGGTTGCACGAAGCAGTGCTCCTCGCGTCGTTTGACGGACTCGCTCATGTCGATGTGAGCCAGCGCGTCGTCGAACACAACCTGGGATTTGGCAGCCTCTGTGGCCATCCCGGGCTTGATCTTACCGGTATGGCGGTTGATGAACTCCTGCGCAGCTGGACCGATAAAGACCATCTGCAGAGTCTCATGAATTCAGAACGCTCGAGCGTCCGACTCACCCAGGGCAACGGACCTGAACGCAGGCTACTGGAATTTAATTCGATTCGTGTTGACGGCTGTGGCAACGTGGCAAGCGTCGTAGCCTTGCGGGACCTCAACTACAAGGTCGAGTCCGAGCAGTTGCGAGCAGAGAAGGCCGAAATAGCGCGTAAAAATCAGGAAAAAACCAAGTACCTAGCCAGTCTATCGCACGAGATTATCACTCCCCTGGCGACCATCTCGGGGTTTTCCGACTTTCTCATTGATCAGGCAGATCAAGCAGATCTTGCTTCGCGGCAACACATATTGTCCGTCATCAATCAAAATTGCAATCAACTGCGCAGGCTCCTTGGCGGCGTCATCAACCTTTCGCTGATTGAAGAGGGCGTGATCGACATCAAACGGCAGCCCGTCGTGTTGGGCGGGTTACTTGAGCAAATCACCCAGACGCAGCGGGCGGCAGCCGACAAAAGAGGTCTGAGTCTGGAATGCAATATCGATCCGGATATTCACCGCGTCATCAATGGCACTATCCTTTCAGATACGCATCGAATCGCTCAGATTTTAAACAATCTCATAAGTAATGCGATCAAATTCACCGCACGCGGCGTAGTCAGGATCGAAGCACGGATGTGCGGCGACCAGGTGGCTATCGACGTGAGCGATAGCGGGCCCGGAATCGCTCAAGACGATCAAGAGCGATTGTTTTCGTTCGGCGAGCGTGCTGCGACCACCGCCAATGTCGCCGGCTTTGGTCTGGGTCTATACCTTTCCAAGAAGATTGCCGACAAGCTGGGCGGCGATCTGGTTTTACGCGAATCCACGCTGGCAAAAGGCAGTGTCTTTCGCCTAACCTTACCCGCCGGTCCCGCCTTCCCGACTGACGAAGGCGCCGGATTGGCCAGTAAGACGTCCACGCATCTTAACATCGCCGGGTCGTCTCACGGCACCACGGCAGCTAACTTGGCCGGGCTGAAGATATTGCTCGTTGAAGACAATGAAGATATGCGATTTCTGACCGAACATGCCCTTCGAGCCAGTGGGGGCGACATCAAGGTCGTAGAGTCCGGCGAACAAGCTATCGCCGTATGCAGCTGCGACCAGACCTTTGACGTTATATTGATGGATCTTTCTCTGCCGGGAATAAGCGGACTTGAGGCCACGCGGACCCTGCGTGGCGCTGGTCTTACCACACCGATCGTTGCCTATACCGCGCATGCTTTGGATGAGGAGAGAAACAGTTGCCTCGCGATCGGCTTCTCGGACTATGTGATCAAGACCTCGTCTCGGCACGCCCTGACCCAGACTATTGCCCAGTATCGTCCAGTATCTGCCGAGCTCACCGTCGACTAGGCATGATCTGCAAAGAATCTTCTCCTCGATGACTTTTTTTGGTTGACGACTTTTTCGAGCGGCGGATGGGCACCGTCTATCGCCGTACGCTGCTCCCGGAGAGCGAGCTCGCATGTTGCGCGAGGGGGCCTAGTTCGGCTTCGGGAGATGGGCTTTTGCGGCTGCCGGACTGTCCGGGGCTCCTGGGAGCGGCGGTCGAAGGTGGGTTGAATACCCTACCATCGTCAGATGATTCTACCACTTGATGAAAATATTGTCAATCCAAGTCATTGATATTACTGACATGAGGATATATGTCGCTGGCGGCCAGATTGCCTCCGGCATATAAGATGGGGTCGCGCCTGGGTCAAGGGCCAGACGAAAACAGCCGATAGGAGGTTGATGTGGTTGAAACCACTAAGGAGAGGTCCAACGTGAAGCCGTCCAAGGCAACGCTCGACGAAAGCAAGTTGACCCCGCCGCAGCGCGAGGCTCTGGCGATTGCCAAGGCCCAGGGCAAGGATTTGTCGCTTACCCTGCAAGACCTGAAGGGCGACATGGACCCCGAAGCGGTTGAGGAAGTCATGGCTGTCGTTATGGACCTTCGCAAGCGTCCTGCCAAGCAGCGGGATTTTTAAAGCCTCACAATGTACTTGCTCGACACCACCATCGTTTCCTTCCTTATCCGCAATGACCGTTCTCCTAAATATGGTCATTTATACCAACCTTAGGTTCCTGCTTCGACGCCGGGCTACGCCGACCTGGTTTCCCAGGTCTAGCGGAACTCCCTGCTCCACAGGCTTCAATTCCGGCAGAACTTGCCGTACTCAAACTTGCTAAATTGATCGCCGCATTAAGGTCACGGTCGTGTTTATGTCCGCACAAAGGACAAGTCCAAAAGCGCTCGCTCAATGTCAGTGAAACATTCTTATAGTCACATCCGCTCGTCGAACAAAGCTTGGAAGACGGATACCAAGGATCGGCTCGAAGGACCCTCCCACTTCGTATCTTCGCTTTGTACTCGACCTGACGAGAAAATTCGTAAAGGCCAACATCTGCCACGGCCCTGGCCAAATGACCGTTTGCCATCATTCCTTTGACGTTCAAGGTTTCAAGTACAATGGTACCAAATCGCGAGGTTAGATCGGTCGTCGTCTTGTGTAGAACGTCGAGTCGGACATGCTTGATCCTTGCATGGAGGCGAGCCAACTTGTGTTTGGCCTTGCGCCTGTTGCTTGATCCCTTCACTTTGCGGCTTAACGCTCGTGAGCATCGTCTCAGTCTTTTAAGCTCGCGCTTCAGTGAACCTACTGCTGGAACAACTGTTCCGTCGCTTACCGTTGCCAACCGACTAATCCCTAGATCGACCCCACAGACAGCTTGGTTTTGACCAACCTGTGGAGTATCCGGCATATCGACGGCTATCGCGGCAAACCAGCGGTGTGCCTCACGCGAGATCGTCACAGACAATAGTTTGCCAATAAAGCGAAGTTCTTCATGCATTTTGATGGTGCCAATGACCGGGAGCGTCAGATAGCGGCCGTTAACGTTAAAGGTGCCTGGGCCATTGTCCGCTCTAAAACTGTCTTTGCGCCCCTTCTTCTTTGGCTGCGGGTAAGATGACGTGCCAGCAAAGAATCTCTGAAAAGCAGTTCCAAGGCACTTAATCGCATGCTGCGGGGCGACCTTGGTGACGTCTAACATCCACGGGAATTCTTGTCTCTTGATTGCGTTTAACTTCTTGCGCAAACCTCCTTCAGTGACTTTTTCACCGGCTTCGTAAGCAGCCTTCCACTCATGCAAGGCCCAGTTCCAAGCGAACCGCGCTGTACCGGCACCTTGCGCGCAGTATTTGCGCTGCGCTAGGTTGGGGTCTAGAGCAATTTTATGGCTCAAAATCATGAGTGAGTTGACGCTGCTTTAAATGCCTTTTGGGCTCTGTTTTTGGCACTGCGCTTGCCGTAAAGACGAGCGCAAAAACTGGTCAGGACATCGATCATATCTTTAACTAGATCGTCGTCAATCTCAGCCTCATCCATCACTAGCAAAGTGCGACCACTGGCGGCCAGCGACATCTGTAAATACTCGACACCAAACCTAGCAAGACGCTCGCGATGCTCGACCATAATCGTTTTAACATCCGCATCGGCCAACAGCTTAAGCAACTTCGGTCGATGTCCGTTGAGTCCGGAACCGATCTCGCTTACTACGGCGCTCACCTGTAAACCCTTTGATGTCGCGAAAGCCGTAAGTCGCCCCGCTTGACGTTCAAGGTCATTTTTTTTGATCTGCCGAGGACACTCTTACGTACAGAGCCACGCTGCCGACCTGCGGTGGTTTCGGGTCATCAACAATAATTGTGCCCGTCGGAAGCTGACGGGCTGCCGTCGGCAGCGTTCCGTCTTTCCACATGCGCCATGCGGTTCTATAAGATAACCCTTGCGATTTTGCCCATTGTGAAAGTTTCATCTGTGTAATATATGTCTATAAATGTCATAATTCAACGTCAAAAATTTCAACAGCTCGCAACCCCTTACTTCAGCTTTACGAAGAGGCCGTCGGCAACGTCGGTGCGCTGTTTCTCTCAGCAATGACCGTTTGTGAGCTATATTCCGGCGCGGAGATAAGAGGGTGGGGCGCTCGGCGGCGTGCGGAGCTGGATCGCCACATAGAAAAATGCACCGTTCTGCCAATCGACGCTGGCATGGCGCTACCATATGGACAGGTCATTGCCGCCTCACGGTTGGCCGGGCGGGAGCTGACGCCGCCCGACGCCTTGATCGTGGCGACGGCCAAGAGGTTCGGGCTGATACTACTGACCCACGACCGAGATATGCTGGTCGGCGAGCAGCTTGGCGTCAATGTTGTGTGCCGGGTTTGACGTCCTCCTCTCCGTGAACGAAGATGATTCCCTAGGCTTGCGCCGCATCACTACTGCGCAAGTGGGTCAGCGCCTCACGTCCGAGGCGGAGAATATTACGGGCAGCATTCACGTCTCGGTCGTGGACCAAATTGACTGGGACCACCGGCACCCTTCAGCAGCGCTTGACGGAGCATCGACGGACGGGTGCCTTGCGGCTTAGCCTTGAGGGCTAAAAAACAGCGCCGGAGCTAGGTGCTCACGACGCCGCCGTTTAACATTTATAGTTTTTTATCCTTCTTACCGCAGCTTTCCTCCAGTTCACGGCCCGACCCGCTGCTCTGGAAGAACTTCGGCCCTTGGGGGGTAGTGGGTGAGTAGGTGCGAAGAGATTGCGCTGCGCTGTGCCATGGAAATTTCTACTGGTCGCCCGCATCGTCACCGGGTTGTTTGGCGGCGTGATCGGTTCGATTGTTTTTGCGATCACCACGGATCTATTTATGTTCTCGATGCGCGGCCGTGTTATGGGCTTTGTCCAAACGGCGTTCGCCGCTAGCCAGGTTCTTGGTCTGCCGCTGGGCATCTACCTGGCCAACGCTTGGAACTGGCACACGCCGTTCTTTATGATCGTCGCCGTTGGCGCGTTGGTGGGTTTGATGATCCTCCGTTATCTCCAGCCGATAGACGGTCACCTGCGCCTCAAAAACGAGCGCAGCGCCTTTCAGCACCTATTGAAGACCGGCCAATCTCCACGCAATCTGCAAGGCTTTGCCGCTACCGCGCTGATGGCCGTGGGTGGATTTATGCTGATGCCTTTCAGTAGCGCCTATAGCGTGCACAACCTCGGCGTGGATCTTAGTGATCTGCCGAGCGTCTACATGGTGACCGGGTTGTGTGCGATCGTTGCCGGTCCGCTGGTAGGGCGGGCGAGTGACCGCTTTGGCAAGTTCCCTGTATTTTTGTTCGGTACTGCCATCACCATTGTCATGGTGACTATTTATTGCAACCTTGGTCATGCCTCACTGGCAATGGTGATGCTTATATATTCTTTGTTGTTTGTCGGCATCAGCGCCCGCATGATTGCATCCCAAGCCCTAATGTCGGCGATTCCCGAGCCGCAAAGTCGCGGGGCATATATGGCGATTAGCTCGTCGATTCAGCAAATGGCGGGTGGAGTTGCGGCTGTGATGGCCGGCCATATTGTCGTGGCCCAGGCCGATGGGTCATTGCTCTATTTCGAGCTCATTGGCTACGTGGTGGCGCTAGCATCGCTGTTTACGCTAGTGATGATGCTGCGCATTCATAGACTGGTGCCGGAGCCGGCGCGACCTGCATCAGGGCCGCCAGATGCTGGTTCTCGACGATAAACAGGTCTGGCAAGTGCTCTGCGGGTTAAAAGTCACGGAGGGCGTGGCATTCAATCACGGGGGTCAACTCGGGTGAAAACGCGCAGGCCATGGCAAAGGCATCATGGTCTCGCCCAGGTTCCAGCCTCAGGTAGGCGCAGGCAAACGACTCAGGCCTGGCAAGTCGTCCTGCCAAAGTTTGCGCATGAATGAACGCCAATGCAAGTGATGCACCTGATCCTGGATGCGATCAATCGTATCGTTTGAAACAATATAATAGTGCGACACCAGCTTATCGCCCATGAGGCGCGTCAATCCACGTAGGTCGGATGGCTGTACTTTTGCTGCGGATTTGACCTCAATTGCCACGCGGTCTTCTACCACGAAGTCGACCTCGACCTGGTCTTCGGTGCGCCAGAAATACAGCTTGTCCTTGATGCGTCGATAGCTCAGGTAAGCAACGAGCTCCATCGCGATCCATTGCTCGAAGAGGCTGCCGTAAAGATTTGAGTTGCGATCCACGGCCTTGGTGCCTGCGAGGGTATTAACGACGCCGGTGTCGAAAAAATAAAATTTGGCCGTACTGATGGCTTTGCGTGATGTCGGCTTTTTCCACGGCTGAAGCTGAAACCCGACGAGTGTGTCTTCAAGAATCTGGTAGTAGCCTGCAACCGTCGGCGCCGAGACGCCAACGTCACGGGCGATGTTGGCAAAGTTTATAAGCTGTCCATTGCCTAGCGCTGCGATGCGGAGAAATTCAACAAACGCAGGTAGTTTACGGACCACTCCCTCAGCCTTGATTTCTTCATTCATAAAGGTTGTGACGTACGCGTCCAGCTGTTCTATCGGGTCAGGACTATTCACCACAGCAGGCAGACCGCCAAAGCGCAGGTAGCGATCTAGATCAAACTTGGGCAGCTCGGCAGACGTTAGCGGGAACAACTTAGCAATCCAGGCTCGTCCCGCGAGAAGATTGACCCCCTGGGCCCTCAAGTTGCGGGCGCTGCTACCGGTGAGAAGGAAGCGCCACCCGCGTTCTTCAATGAGGCGGTGGACTTCGTCGAGCAGTAGGGGGATCTTCTGCACCTCGTCGATCACGACAAGCACGTCGCGGTCGGCTATGCCGGCGCGGATCTCCGCTTCAACCATGGCCTCGAGCAGGGAAGGGTCGTGAAGTAGGCGCAGTTGGACCGTCGCACGCAGCAGGTTGACAGTTACGGCCACGTCCTTGAGGGTGGTCCGAATCAGGAAGCTCTTTCCTGTGCCTCTGGGTCCAAATAGGAAAAACGAATTTTTTGTAATTAATTCAGAGAGATTGAGAGTTCGCAGGTATTCGGTCATGTAAAGTGCTACTTTCGATTTTTGTACTTTATCAAAAGTAGCACTTTTGGAAATTGGATGCAACAGGCGGGCAGACCCTCCAGCGTTGTCCGCGCATGCCCGTCTCATTTTGCCGCTACAGCAGCCCCGATGCCCATGATGCCAAGTCCCAAATGCCTCTGCTGGAGGGCCTCCCTATCATCCGAGGAGGCATTGGATTGGGCGTAGGTCGGGATTGCTGGTTGGTCCTGTGATCATGACCGCAGCCAATAGGGCGCCGATGGCTAAGCGAGACGGCTGAATTTTCATAGCTTTGATGTTTCCCCACAAAAACGGACGATCAGTTAGGAAACTTTCGCAAGCGCGGCCTGCTCGTAGCACTCAGGCGTTGAATAGCCAAGCGTAGAATGTAAACGCTGGCGATTGTAGAACACTTCGATC
>Ga0315276_10001116_pt1 | contig 23915 bp, 21 predicted proteins | sample YL17G05_0_MG_FD_204542 | JGI IMG/M metagenome (GOLD analysis project Ga0315276, IMG submission 204542) | Sediment microbial communities from Yellowstone Lake, YNP, Wyoming, USA - YL17G05_0 | ecosystem: Environmental > Aquatic > Freshwater > Lake > Sediment | place: USA: Wyoming | collected... | reverse complement strand
GCATTCGCATGGCGCGCCTCGCATGCCGTGCGGGCCGGCGCGGCGAAGGACTGGGCAGGCACTTGATTGGTTGCGCAGTTACGCGCTGCCTTGCGGCAAGCGAGCAGGTCGGCGCCTTTGCGCTGGTGGTGGATGCGAAAGACGCTGACGCGAAATCGCTTTATCGGCACTATGGATTCACCCCTTGTACCGCCGCGCCAATGTCTCTCTATCTGCCATTGCGCCGCTGAAGGCAAGCGGCCATCCGCGGCGATTTGGTGGTCAAATCCGATGGCTTGGTATGGTTCACCGGCGTTCCAGAAGGGCATGCAGACCTGACGCCTTGACGCGTATCAATTCATCAACCCGAGCATCGCCGAAATCCTCCCTGAGTCACGATCGAACAGGAGTATCACCTTGGCCGCTACAACCCTGAGTCCCGGCACCGATACGTTGCTGTGCGAGCTTGCCGACGGCGTAGCCACGCTCACGGTGAATCGCCCGGACAAACGCAACGCCCTGTCGGACGAGTTGACACCAGCGCTGCGCCGGATGCTGCTGACGGTGGAAGCCGACCCGGCGGTGCGCTGTGTCGTCATCACCGGTCGCGGATACAAGGCTTCCCGCCGCGCTTCCCCGGCTCGATCGTGATGATCTCGCGATAGTTCATCATTGGCCCTGTGCGACACGAAGCGAAGCTCATCATGCCTGTCGCTTCAGCGCGGACTTCACCTGCAAGCGATACCCTTCCGGCACCGTCGCGAGGCTGGCGTTCAATCCCTTGCATGCCGTGCTGCTGCGCGCGGACGAGGTGATCCAGTGATGGAGCGGCGAACATTCGTTGGCGGCGTTGCCGCTGGGCTCCTCGCGTGGCCGCTTGGCGCCGCGGCGCAGCCGGCCGGACCGCGCCGGATCGGTTACCTCGGCATCAGGATGCCCGACGCCCGTGGGCGCGCAACAAGCGGCGTTCCTTCGCGGCCTGCGCGAGCTGGGCTGGATCGAGTGCCAGAACGTGACGATCGAGTAGCGCTGGGCGGAACGGAACCTTGATCGGCTCCCCGTCCTCGTCGCCGAGCTCGTGCAGGCCAAGGTTGATGTCATCGCGGCGTCGGGTACGCCCTCGATCCGTTCGGCTCAGAAGGCAACCAGCACGATTCCCATCGTCTTTGTCATCCTGACCGACCCGGTCGCCTTGAGGCTCGTGCAGAGCCTCGCCCGCCCCGGCGGAAACATGACGGGCCTGGCCTCCCAGTTCGAGGAGCGGATCACCAAGCAGCTCCAGCCGCTGAAGGAGGCCGTACCCAACCTTTCCCGGGTCGCGCCTCTCCATCACACCGGGAACCCGTCTGCCGTCCTGACAGCCGCGGAGACAGCGGCGACGAGTATCGGCCTCACGGTTCGGACGCTCAATGTCACCGAGGTGGCCGAGTTCGAGAACGCCTTCAAGGTGGCCCGAAGCGAGCGCATGGGCGCCGTCCAAGTGATGCCGCGCGGGCGATGGGGCGGCGGCCTTTGGTTACGGCCGCTGCGCTTAACGCCGATAAAGCCGGCGTCAGCCTCCACTGAAACTTCGTTTCGGTCGACGGCTCGGTGCGCATCGAGGCCGCCGACCGCGCCGGACGCGAGCGGCTGCTGCGCAACTCGCGCCCGGCCACCGTTCGCCCTGGACCGGCTGCGCCAACTCGCTCCCGAGCGCCTCATCTACGACCCCCCGAAACCGGGCCCCTGCGCGCTGCGCTCACCGCCCTCGCGCTGGCCGCGGCGACTGCACCGCCGGCCGCACCGCCGGCAGCACCGCCCGATCCACCCGCCACCGAACCGGCCCACCGCCGCGCCGCCCGCTATGCCTGGGCGCTGTTGCTCGCCCGCGTCGATGTCGCCCCGGGTGATCGGCATGTCTTCGTCAAAGGTTGCAGTAGTCGATTTTTTCCTCATTGCGGTGAGCCCTTCGCATTGAAGTCACCCGGATCTCTTCGTCCGTCTCGGCAGTGGCGATGGCCACCACAACCCCACGCATTTCGTCGCGCGCGTGCCAAAATCACCGACACTATGAAGAACGTGCAGGCGCGGCACCGGCCGCGCAGCCGCTAGGGTTTCCAGAGCCTCGTGACGCGAGCGCGCCGGATGGCGGCGTCACGGGTCGCGAGCGGCAGCGCGTGCGCGCGCGCCGTGGCGACGATGAGCCGGTCGGCCGGATCGCCGTGGAAGCCCGGCGGCAACCCGTCAAGCGCGAGCACCACGTCGCGATCGAGTGGGAGCACCACGACCATCCGTTCGTCCGTCGCGCGCATGAGCCATTCCGCGAATGGCATCGGCAGCTCGAGTCGACCCTTCGCATGCAGGACCTGCGCCTCCCACATGCTGATCGCCGGGATGCCGAGCCCGCGCTCCTCGGCCGTCCTGTCGAGCGCGATGCGTTCCCCGCGGGCGAGCGGCGATACGGGTGTCAGCCACCAGACCCACATGTGGGTATCCAGCAGCACTTTCAACGCAGTGCCTCGAAATCCTCGTCGTGCAGCACGGACTCGCCCGGTTCGGCCAACAGCCGCCCGCCGAGCGAGCGCAGCTGCTCCCAGGGCTTGCGCGTCTCGCTCGCCGAGGCGGCGGAGGACGGCGCCACGCGGGCCACGACCTTTCCGCGGCGGGTGATGGCGACGACCTGGCCGGTCTTCTCGACGCGGCGGATGATCTCGAGGCAGCGCTGTTTGAACTCGGTGACCGAAATGTCCATTTTGTGATTGTAGATGGCCATTTCGCTACAGGCAAGGCGCAGCGGGATCTCCTGGCGCGCCCCTCACGCGGCCCATCACGCCGGGGAACGCAGAGTCAGAGTCGACTTTTCGCCGGTGGTGTTTCCGATCCGGCGGCGGACCCGGAAAAGCCCAGTCTGACCCTGCTTTCTACCGCCCGGCCACCTTGGCAGGTAGCGGAAACCAGGGCCGCGTCTCGAAATCGCCATCGACGACGAGCGGCTCGGGCGCGATCGTCGGGGGCGCGGGGTCGGCAACCAGGCGGCGAGCTTCCGTCAGTTTCGATTGCGGCATCCTCGCTCGAGGTTTTGCCCGCGCCTACGGCGACGGGTGCGGGCACGACTTGCCTGTAGCCTTCTCGTGCCAGGGACGCGGTGTGTGCCCATCATGCAATGCCCGGCGCATGGTGGCGACGGCTCGGTGCGCATCGAGGCCACCGACCGCGCCGGGCGCGAGCGGCTGCTCCGCTACTCTCGCCCGGCCACCGTTCGCCCTCGACCGCCTGCGCGAGCGCGACCGCGAGCACCTCATCTACGACCCCCCGAAACCGGGCCCCGGCGGCAGTGGCCCGCACCGCCCGCTATGCCTGGGCGCTGTTGCTCGCCCGCATCGATGAAGTTTGCCCGCTGGCGTGCCCGCAGCACGGGGGCGAAATCCGCATCATCGCCTTCATCACCGACGCCGCCACCGTGCGCGCCATCCTCACCCACCTCGGTGAGCCGACGGCGCCACCCCGCAGCGCGTCCGCCCGCGGCCCGCCACTGTGGGCGGCCGCCGACGCCGAGCACGATCCGACCCCCGATCCGCCGCTCGCGCCCGCCCCGGCCTACGAATTCGACAGCGCATCGCCTGGTAACCACCACCGTCGACGCTCGTCTGTGCGCGCCGCCGATTATGGCCCGCTGATCGGCATGCCAGCGATCGCGGCCACCGCCGGCCCATCCGGATCCGCCGCCGCCGGATGCCTTCGTCTCCTCAGGGCGTGTTCATCGTGGTGCTGGCGATCGCGCGCCGACCAGGCTTCGAAGGCGGCACCCGAGTCGCGCTACAATTGCGCATCGGCGGAATCGCCGCGGCGATCTGTCTTGACACCGGATGCAACGTGGAAAGTCATGATTCCATCGACCTCATCTTGCGCTTCGGTGTGAAATACTCGGGCTGATCGCGTATCAAGCGCTTCCGCATATTGGTCTTCAACTTGCGTGTTCACACGAGTTGATTGCTTGCGTCCGGGCAGTGAATCCGCTTGTCTGGTGATTCTCAGGCGCACCCGGAATGCCATTTTCCGAATAGCGGCCGCGGCCTTCCGGCAATCCTTGCGATCACATGCCGAACAACCTCCGAGGCCAGGCGATGGATTTCCCCGCACTGAACAGGCTGGACTTCAAACTGGATGTCGTCCTTCAAACGACCGGCTATCATTCCTGGAACGTCGGAGAGGGATGGTCGCGCGCGGCTGAGGCCTTGGGGATTCTGAACCGAACCTTTCGTCCGCGGGCCCGGTGGGGCGAAGCGTGCAGGGATGATGACGGTCTCCATTCCTATCTTGGCAACACTCGGTCGGCAGCCATGCTCTTGCTCGGCTTTGATTGGCACTCCCAGGCATTGCATGATTCACCTCGATGGCGGGAGCGATGGAACCATGCCAAGACCTGCAAGATCATGTATGCCCAAGAGTCCGTTCACCGTTCTCCCGAGGCAATGCGCAACACCAGGATAGTTGACGCCTTTCATTCCGCGGCCGCACTTTGCGATTTCCTGATCTACACGGACTGCGAGGACCGTGGCGTGGTTGAAAAGCACGGCAAGCCCTCGATGTGGCTGCCGTTTGGAGTCGATACCACGACGTTCCGGCAAGTCACGCCATACCATGCGCGCAAGCGTCGGGCATATTTTCGCGGCAAGACACGTGGCTGGACGGCCTGGAATGAATACGCCGCAAGGACCCGGCTCCTCACTCGACTCGTCGCGGAAAATCTGGTGGATGTGATTGAATTCCAGAACAATCCAATTCGTCCGGAGACGTTGGTCGACGAGTTCAACCAGTATCAGGTCGCCGTCAATTTTCCATCCGTCTTTTCCAGCCATCCCACCCGAGTCGCCGAAGGGATGGCGTGCGGTTCCCTGATGATCACCAATCGGACCCGAATTCCTGCGGTCGATTCCCTTTTCGAGGACCGACGGCATCTCGTCTATTACAGCGACGCGGACGAACTGGTGGCCTGCGTCAAGAATAGCGTAGCAGATGAAAAACGTTGCGCCGAGATCGCCGCTGCGGGAACGGAGCATGTGGTCCGTGAATACAGCCTGGCAAAGCAGCTGGAGAAGATCCTGCGCTCATTGACCTGATCGACGACGGCACGATGATCGGGAAATACGCGGCATCCGTCGGCGAGGCCATAGCCCTTGCCATCAGCCTCCATCAGCGAGGGGAGCGCGCATCGGCCGGGCATTGCCAGAGTCTGGGAGTCGATTGTTCAGGAATGGAACCGCGCCGATTTTGCCCGGCCAGTCACCGTACTGGATCGCGGCAAGAGGCCTCGGTAGGCAGGTTTTCGATATCGGCAGATTCCCCCGTTCAGCTTTGCGGATACCGGCGCGACTGCCGATCAGCGTTGAAATTGCGCTGTCTTGCCCCGGGAGGCGCCGGTCAGCGACAGCACGGCGAGCGTCGCGTCGTTGGCATTGCCGGTGTTCCCGTCGATGACGACATGCCGATCGCACCACGGTCGGCTCTTGACTACGTTGGAAGCAACGAAGATCGCCACCACGGGCCGCCCAAGGGCTGCGGCAGCATGCATCAGCCCCGTATCGTTGCCGATGAACGCTTCGCACCCGGACATGTGGTCGATGATCTCCTCGAGCGGCAGGCCGCACAGGCTGTCGACCCCGGCCTCCTGGGCGATGATCCGCCCGTCTCGTTCCCAGTCGGCGGCGTCGCCGACCAGCACCGGCCGATAATCATTGTCCAGCAGGCGACGGCACAGCTGACGGTAGTTTTCGTTTCCCCAATGCTTGCGGTCCCAGTGACCGTCCTTGAGGTAGCCGATGCCGATGGCGATCCGCTTCGGTTGCACCGGCTGCGGATGATGCCGCAGACGCAGCGGCGGGGCGGCGCTCGCGAATCCAAACCGCCGCGCCATATCGAGCAGGTACTCGATCTCGTGCTTGAGGAAGCGCGCCTGCCATTCGCCACCGCCGGACTGCATGCACGGCTCCGGGAACAGCGTCGGAATGACACCTAGCGCACGGACGGTGTCGACATTCCCCCAGATCGGGTGGCACCACATCGCCAGGTCGAACGGGCCGGCGCCCTCCGGCAGGTGATCGCAAAGTTGCGTCACGACCGGCCATTCGGCGAATGCCGGCTCCGCGCCGCGGGCGAGGTTCGCGATCACCGTGATCTCGTTCCCGAGCGAATGCAGCGCCGAGATGAGCGGCGTCGTCAATATCGCGTTCCCGAGACCCATCAGTTGGACGACGGCGATCCGCATCGATCTTCCTCGATGAGGTATGCAGCGGCAGGCTGGGACCTGTCCCCTGGTTTCCCGGTGACCTCTCGCGCAGAGGACCAGGGTCGGTTCCCCGTTGCGGCAGCGACCGCGTGACCCGATGGTCCGATCGCGAGCAACCTCAAAAGCATCGCTGCCGCTGCACGAGCGCAAACGCGTCCATCCCCAGACGCTGGCGTCGGCGTACCTCGTCCAGCGGGATCGCCGCGAGGATTGCCGGCAACGCACTCACCTGCTCGTCCGGCACGTGAAGCAGGATTGCGTCCCAGTCTATCGCCGGCAACGACCCGCCGCGCGGCAACGCGGGCTCCGGCCCCAGCAAGACAGGGACCGCACCCACCGCCAGCGTCTCCCACAGCCGCAGCGTATTCGGTCCCGCGCCGGACGGGCACAGTCCGAACACCGATTCCGAGAGCACGTGATTGTACTCGGCAACCGTGTCGTCGATCCGGTAAGTCTCGGCCAGCGGTGCATTGCGCACCTGATGGCCGTAGACCACGTCCTCGAAATGCCAGTTTCCCGTGCTCACCCTCACGACGAAGCGGTGCGCGCTGGACAGGGCCTGCAGGCGCAGCCGCACGTCCGACAGGGAATTCCCCAGATGCGCACCGACGAACGAAGCAAGGTACTGCCTTTCCGCCGGATCCTTGCCCACCACCAGCCCGATGCGGCGCTCTGCGTCTTCCACGTTCACCGCATACAAGCGCCACGGATGTGCGGCAAACGGCAGCGCCTCGGACGCGGGGATGCCAGCCGCCGGCAAGTGCGACAGCCATACGTCAGTCAGGCCCAGCGAATGCCACAGCGGAACCAGCGCGCGCCAGTAGATGTGCTGGCACACCGTGTGGACGTGCAACCGGACGCCGAACTCCTGCAGCGCGTCGCGCAACCCGGGCAGTCGCGCGCGCAGCCCTTGCAATTGGAGCCCGTCACCGCGCTTCTTCTCGATGAATGTGGCCCACGGAAGGCCCAGGTAGCAATGCAGCGCGCCGTCCGTGGCCGCGAACGCGTTCGGGCCCGCATGGTTTGCCTGTGCGGCAGCCTCCGTGCGCGCCGGAAATTGCCAGAACAGCAGGTCGTCGGGATTGCGCGGCCGGCCGGCAACGACCGACGCGGGGTCGGGGAGACAAGGCGGCGCGAACCCCAGGCGGAAAAAGGCCAGATCGCGCGCCGCGTCATCGAGGCCAGCAACCTCCGAATCGGGCAAGAACCGATCCGGCGGTAGCAGTGTGTCGCGCAGCAGATAGCCGCTGTCGGCTGCGAAGACACGGAAGCGATCAAGACAGAACGAACGAACCAGAGCGCTCATGCCACCCCGGGCCGAGCTGCGGATGCCGTCTTCCCGGATTCGGTGGTAGCCATCGCCAGCATGCCTGGATTGCCTGCGGGGATGCTACAGCGCATCTTCGACCCGCCGCAAGCGTCCTCGCGGGGACTTCATCCCGTGGGCACCTGCCGGCTTGGCGACGATGCGGGTGCGGTGGTCGATCGGTGGCTGCGCGTCATTGGCATCGACGGTCCGCGGGCCGTCGATGCGTCGGTGATGCCGACGACCGTCGCCGGGAACGCGCAGGCCCCGGTGTATGCGCTCGCCGAGCGCGCGGTGGACCTGATCTGCGGCATCGACTGAACGCAGGCCGCGAGCAGGGCCCACCTTTCCACACGGCCGCCGGCTACCGGTCGCTGGTGCCGGACCTTTATCGCGGCAAGGTCGCCCTCGAGGCCAGCGAAGCCCGGCACCTGATGACCGGCCTCAATCTTGGCGATGCCGCCGGCCAGGACGTGCGCGGCGCGGTCCAGCATCTCAAGGCCACGGGCAGCGCGAAGGCCGGCGTCACCGGCTTCTGCATGGGCGGGGCGCTCACGGTCCTGTCGGCGGTGAACGTTCCGGAGACACACGCGGCCGTCGTCTGGTACGGCTTTCCGCCGCTCGAGTACGTCGACGCGACCAAGATCAAGGCGCCGATGCTGGGCCACTACGCCACCGAGGACGAGGCCTTCCCGATCGCGACGGTCGATGAACTGGAGCAGAAGCTGCGCGCGCTGATCTGCCGCTGCGTCAGCATCCGGACGCCGTCCCGCCAGCGCCGACGCTTGCCACCGCCCAAGGCCGGCTGCCGGTTAGCCTCCACTGATACTTCGTTTCGGTCGACGGCTCGGTGCGCATCGAGGCCGCCGACCGCGCCGGACGCGAGCGGCTGCTGCGCAACTCGCGCCCGGCCACCGAACGCCCTGGATCGGCTGCGCCAACTCGCTCCCGAGCACCTCGTCCACGACCACCCCAAACCCGGCCCCGGCGCCGGTGGCGCACTGCTCCTCACCCCGCTGCGCTGTCCGATCCGCCGCTCCCGCCCGCCTTCGAGTTCGACCAGCGCATCGCCTGGTAACCACCACCGTCGACGCTCGTCTGTGCGCGACGCCGGGCTGGCTCGTGCCGGCGGCCGTCAGGCGCGAGCCGCCGGCACGCCGGCGGACGCGGATCACCCGCACCCGGGGCAACAACGGCCCCGTGGCGACCCCCGCCCCCCCTCTCCCCGGCAGACCGGTCGCATCAACCCGTGATAACCTGAACCGGAAAGCCCTTCGGCGGCCTGGATTTCCTATCCGTCAAGGATGCACTCGACCGAACCTTCGACGAGCCGCGGCCCTTCACGCGGAAGGAGCTCATGGTCTTCCTCGCGATCGGCGCCTGGATCGGATTCATCGTGCTGGACAGCGCGACGTACATGCTGCTGGCGCCGATCCTGATCGCGCAGCTGCCGCTGGCGCAGGCCAACGCCGTCAAGAACCTGGTGCTGATCCCGACTACCGCGGTATCGCTGCTCATCTTCGCGCGCGATGGACATGTGGCATGGGTGCCGGGCGGTATCATGGCGGCCGGCAGCATTGCCGGCGGCCTGGTCGCGGCGCGCTTGGCGATGCTGCCGGCCGCCAAGGTGTGGGTCTTCCGTCTCCTGGTCGTGGTGATCGTGGGAGAACTGATACCGATCGGTCAGCACCACGTTTGCGCGTTGATCTGAGCGACGCACACCCATCCGCCCCATTGATGCCGGCCGTGCCGGCGCGACGCGGGCTCTTCGGATCCGACCCGCATGCACGTTTCCATCATGGACCCTGGTCTTGCCAACAGGATCGGACACCATTTCGATCAGGACTTCCGCATCGCGCGCGCGCTTCGGGGGCAGGGCCACGACGTTGAAGTCTGCGGCGCGGCCCACGCGTCGCAGGAACTGGTGGATGCGTTTGCGGCGCTGGGCGTGCCCCTGCACGGAACCTTTCGCGCGGGCGCATATCACCGACTTGTCCCGGGCGAAGACAGCTGGGACCATTGGCAGCAGCGCGCCGCGGTCACCGCCGAGGATCTCGCCCGGCTTGCGCCGACCGACGTGGCGTTCTGGCCCACGCTGCAGCCCTTCCACTTCCTGGCCATGGTCCGCTTCCCGCACGGCAGCCATATCGTCGGCGGGCTTGATGGCCAGATCAATTTCTCGACCCCGCTCGGCGCCGAGCTCCTCGCATCCGGCCGCGACATGGCGCAGTCGCTGGCCAGCCGGCTCGAGCTCGGCACGTACGACCGCATCATTGCCGAAGCCTATCGTCCCATACTCGACGGACTCGCGGTCCGGCGCCTGCCGGTTCCGTACGACGGCCATCCCGCGCCAGCAGCGGAGCAGGTCCGCCGGATCGGGTTCTTTGGTCATCAGCGCGGCGAGCGCGGCGGCAACCTGATCCCGGAGATCGCCGCGGCGCTGCTGCAGCGGGGTCTCAAGCTGACGCTGCAGGACTCGAGCGCGAGGCTGAAGATGAAGCGGACGCATCCGGACGTCGCGGTGCTGGGCTTTGTCGACGATTTTTCCCGCGAGCTCGCGGCCTGCGACCTGATCGTGTGGCCGTCGGACCCGCAGTACTACGCCGCGCGCAGCTCGGGCGTCGTGTGGGAGGCCATCGCATCGGGCCGACCGGTCGTCGTTCCATCGCTGTGCCTGCCCGCCCAGATTGCCTTCCAGGCAGGTGCAGCCACGTTCTTCCATCAGCCGACCGCGCGGTCGGTGCTGCGCGGCATCGACGAGGCGATCGCGAACTATCCGGCGCTTGCCCGGCGCGCGGGCGAGCAGGCCCGCCGCTGGCAGGCGACGGAGGGAACCGCGCGCCTGGCCGCGGCACTCGTCTCCGGGAAACTCGCGGACTGGGGCTGGTCCAGGAATCCGGGCAGCGCGACAAGCTCCGGGTGGCACGGCAGTTGATCGACTCGGTCAGGGGTCACGTCAAGGAGGCGCGTTTGCTGATCAATGCGTGCGGCGCTAGCGCTGTCCGCTGCCTGCCCTCGCCGCGCGCGCTGATCTACCGCTGCGTCAGCATCCACGCCATCCCGCCAGCGCACGCGGATCACCCGCACCCGAGGCAACAACGACCCCGCGGCGCCCCCGACCACGCCATCTCCCCGGCAGACCGGTCGCGTCAACCCGTGATAACCTGACCCGGAAAGCCCTTCGGCGGCTTGGATTTCCTATCCGTCGAATGCCGGCAAGACCAGGATTTCCGGGTGGATGAGGGTGACCGCGATGGCTGCAGCGAAGAAGAGAACGGCCGAAACGGCATTGATCACCGGCGCGTCGTCCGGCATCGGCGAAGCGTTGGCGCAATGCTTCGCCAAAGACGGTTTCGATCTGGTGCTGGTCGCGCGCAGCGCCGACAAGCTCAAGGCGCTGGCCGCCGCGCTGACCGCAACGCACGGCGTGCGTGTGCGCGTGGAGCCGGCGGACCTCGCGCAACCGGGTGCCGCGGAAGCACTCGCCGCGGCGATGCACCGGAAGAAGGTGCCCATCGACATCCTGGTCAACAATGCCGGGGTGCTCGAACACGGCGCCTTTGCCGCCATGCCCCCGGCCCGGCATCAGGAACTCATCAGCCTCAACGTGGCGGGGCTCACCGCGATGCTCGCGCATTTCGTTCCGCCCATGGTGGAGCGCGGCCGCGGCCGGATCCTCAACGTCGCTTCGATCGCGGCCTTTCAACCGGTGCCCTCGCTGGCCACTTACGCCGCCACCAAGGCCTACGTGCTGTCGCTGACCGAGTCCCTCGCGGAAGAGCTGAAAGGCACCGGCGTGTCGATCACGGCGCTGTGCCCCGGCATCACGGCGACCAACATGATGGCCACCGTGCAGGCTGCCAACGCCACCATGGCGCAACTGCCCGGGTTCCTCGTCGGCGACGTGGCCGCGGTGGCCGCGGAAGGCTACGCGGCCTGCATGAAGGGCGAGGTCATCCGGGTCCCGGGCGTCGTGAACCAGGCGCTCGCGCTGGCGTCCCGCGCCTCGCCCAAGTGGCTGCTGCGCCGCATGTACGGCAGTGTCGGACGCCGGACGATCCGCGGTTGACGGCGGGAGCGACGCCCATGAGAGCGAAACGCGCGCCGGCGCAGCGCGCCTACGACGTGGTGCTGTACGGCGCGAGCGGATTCGTCGGCCGCCAGACCGTCGCCTACTTTGCGCAGCACGCCGCCGGACTGCGCTGGGCACTGGGCGGGAGAACCGCGGCCAAGCTGGAAGCGGTGCGCGACGCCTGCGGCGCGGGAGCGGCCGCCGCGGGCATCGTCGTCGCCGACGCCGGCGACGCCAGGGCGCTCGCCGCGCTCGCGGCACAGGCCCGCGTGGTCCTGAGCACCGCCGGACCGTTTGCGCTGTACGGCAGCGCGCTGGTGGCCGCGTGCGTCAAGCAGCGCACGCACTACGTCGACATCACCGGCGAGACGCCCTGGGTGCGGGGGCTGATCGACCGCCATCACCTTCAGGCGGCCAAGGACGGCACCCGCATCATCCCGTGCTGCGGTTTCGATTCGGTCCCCTCGGACCTGGGCGCGTGGCTGGTCGCCTCAGCGATGCTGCGGCAGCACGGCGAGCCGTGCCGCAGCGTCAAGGCCTGCTTCTCGATGCGCGGCGGCTTGAACGGCGGCACCCTCGCGTCGCTGCTCAACGCGATCGACTCGGGTCAGAACAAACTGGTCGCCGACCCGTTCCTGCTCAATCCCGCCGGAGCGCGGCCGCGCCACGCCGCCGGCCAGGCCGATCCGGCGGTGCCGCATCGCGATGCCGACTTCGACGCCTGGGTCGGCCCGTTCATGATGGGACCCATCAACACCCGGGTCGTCCGCCGCAGCGCGGCACTGCTGTCGGGCGCACGCGATGCGGCCTATGCCGCCGACTTCAGCTACCAGGAGTACCTGCGTTTCGGCAGGGGATCGGTGGCGGCGCTGGCGGCGGCCGGCATGAGCGTCGGCGCGGCGGTGGGGCAAGCGGCCCTGCTCTTCGGACCGAACCGCCGCATCCTCAGGGCGCTGGCGCCCGGACCGGGCGAAGGGCCGTCGGAGCGAACGATGGATCGCGGATCGTTCCGCTGCGAACTGGTCGGCCGGAGCGCCGGCGGCCACGTGGTGCGCGGCCGCCTATCCGGCACCGGCGACCCCGGCAATCGCGCCACCACCAAGTTCGTCTGCGAAGCGGCGCTGGCGCTGGCCTGCACGCCCGACGAGCTGCCCGGCGGCCCGGCCGCGGGCGGCGTGCTGACGCCGGCCACGGGTCTCGGCGCGGTGCTGGCGAGGCGGCTCGCCGCCGCCGGGATGAGGCTGGCGCCGATGCCGGCGTAACGGGTCGCCGGGCCGCGCGCCGTTCGCTCAGGGGACTTTGACGAGCGCCGGCGGGTTCCACTTGCCGTCGAGCGCATCGGGCTTCGGCCAGTAGATGCGCATCGTGACGTTGAACTCGCCCTGCGCCGCTGGCAGCCAGTTCGCGTCCTTGTCCTTGCCCGGGGAATCGCGCTGCACGTAGAGGTCGAGCGAGCCGTCCTTGTTCCGCTTGAGCGGCATCCAGCTGCTGATCGCGTAGCGGTTGATCGGATTGTCGACGAAGAACGACTGCGGGTTGTACATCGTCACCGACCAGAACGCATTCGCCGGCGGCGTCTGCCCCTTGTCGAAATGCACCACGTAGCGGTTGGCGCCGTCCAGGGGCTTGGCGTCGCCGTCGACGAAGGCCGACGGATACATGGCGTCGGCAGGCAGGGTTGCGCCGAGCCCGAACAACGCGACGACCGCGCGGGTACCGTAATCCGTGCCGTAGTTGCCGAGCAGCGGCGACGGAATGCGCCAGCCGTTCTGCAACTGGCCCGCGGTCTTGGCGGCCGCCTGCAGTTTCGCCATCGCGGTTTCCACCGATTTCTCGAGGCCCCGCGCGACGGCGGGATCGAGCTTGGCCGCGTCGAACGGCTGGCCCGGCACGATGCCGATCTTGGCCAGCCTGGCGAGGATCGGCGCGTCGGCCTCCGGCGGAGGATTGGCCTTCATCAGCGCGGCAAGGCGGCCGAAGAACGTCGCCGCGCTCATCTTCATCACCTGCTCGACGGGCGGCGTCTTGGTGTCGACGCCCGGGTCGACGACGCCGGGCGGCGCCTTGAACGGCTTGCCGAAGGCGGACAGCGGCACGAGCTTCAACTGGTCCTGGATCGCGTGCACCGCCGCGTAGTCCTTCGGTCCGTTGGTCTGCGTGCGCCCGATCATCCACACGATCGCCGTCGGCGACTTCAGCTCCTCGACGCCCTTGGGCAGCGTGCCGGTCCAGCCCGGGCCGGTGATCGCGAAATGGCCCGCCCTGGTGCCGGTGGTGCGCTTGCCCGGCGACGCGAACACGTTGGTCCACCCGTCCAGCATCGGCATCAGGTAGTAGCGGCCTTGGGTGTCCGGCACCGACAGGACCATCGGTTCCGCGGAAACGTCCATGAACGCGATGCTGTAGAGCGTGTCCACGTTCGCGCGGACGACGTCCTTGAACTGCGCGTCGGGGAACGCGCGCAGGTTGAGGAGCTGATTGACGGGCGCAGAAAAGCCGCCGGGCGCGACGACGTTGGTCGCCTTGCGCATCGTGACGTCGGTGATGACCAGCGGCAGGCCGTATACCACCGCTTCGACGCCGAGCGCCAATGCTTCGCTCTCCTGCGCCTTCGTGGCGGCTGCCTTCGCGGCGGTGGCCGCGTCGGCGGCCGCCTTGTCGGTCTTCCCGGCGTCGCCCTTGTCCCCGCAACCCGCAAGCGCGATGCCCAGCCCGAACGCCAGCAACATCGCAACGGCACGTTTCATTTTGGTGATCTCCTTGGTGTGAATGATTCCGGCGGCGGCGCAATCCCCGCCGCGTGGATGACAGGCATTCCTAGGATTTCGGCGCGAGCTCCACCGGCGGCCGCTGCCGGCAGCGCGTGCGCGCGTTGATATCCCATGTCGCGTTCCAGACACCGATGCGGATCCGCTGCGCCTGGATCTCCCATGGCGCGAAATAGGTGTCCACCGGATAGTCCCAGCAGACGTAGGCCGCGCCGCGCTTGACCATCTCGAGGTTGACGTCGAGCTTGTTCATGACGACGCGTCCGAACACGCTGTCCGGCGCGGCGCTGCCGGTCACGTTGACGCTGACTTCCTTTCCCTGCACCATCCCCGAGAGCAGCGCGCGCGCGCCGGGAGCGTAATACTCGCTGCCCTGCGGCGCAACGATGTCGGCGAGACGCACCGTGACCTGGCGCGCGCCCTCCGCGACGATCAGGGTGTCGCCGCTGACCACCTCGGCGACGGTGCCGGTGATTTCGCTGCCCGCCGGCCACGTCTGCGCCAGCGCGTGCGGCCCGCAGGCGACCAGCGCGGCAAGGGCCGCGAGCGGGAGCCCGACGTTCACCGCACCCTCCGTTGCCGGCCCGGCGCGCTCACTGGACACCTCCGTGCCGCGCACTCCGGTATTCGCGCTTGGGGCGGCCCGGCGCGCTCACTGGACACCTCCGTGCTGCGCACTCCGGTATTCGCGCTTGGGGCGGCCCGGCGCGCTCACTGGACACCTCCGTGCTGCGCACTCCGGCATTCGCGCTTGGGGCGGCCCGGCGCGCTCACTGGACACCTCCGTGCTGCGCACTCCGGCATTCGCGCTTGGGGCGGCCCGGCGCGCTCATGCCACCCACCCGGCGTGCTTGGCGACGAAGCGCGCGATGCTGTCGATGGCCTTGCCCGCTTGCGGCAGGTCGCGGAAGATCTGGAAGACGTGCGGCAGCCGGTCCCAGATCTCGAATTCCACCGGCACGCCGCCGGCGTGGGCTCGCGCCGCGATGCGGGCGGACTCGTCGAGCAGCATCTCGGTGCTGCCGGCCTGCAGCAGCATCGGCGGCAGGCCCGTGAAGTCCGCGAACAGCGGCGACAGCGCCGCATCGAGGAACCGCTCCGGCGGCGCATAGAGTTCGCGCATGGCGACCACGCCGGCCAGCGTGAACATCGGATCGCTCTTCTCGTTCGCGACGAGGCTCTTGCTGGTGAGCGTGAAGTCGACGAAGGGCGACAGCAGCACCGCGCACGCCGGCAGCGGCTCGCCGGCGGCCTTGATCCGGTGCAGCGTCGCCAGCGTGAGGTTGCCGCCCGCCGAATCGCCGGCGATGACGATGCCGCGAGGATCGCAGCCCTGCGCCAGCAGCCAGCGGTACGCCGCATGGCAGTCGTCCGGCGCCGCCGGATACGGATGCTCGGGCGCCAGCCGGTAGTCGACCATCAGCGTGCGCGCGCCGAGCCGGCGGCAGAGGCGCGCGGCGAGCGCCGCGTGCGAATTGGGAAAGCGGAAGATGAACGCCCCGCCGTGCAGGTAGAGCAGCACGCGCTCGGGCCGGCTTTCCGGCACGTCGATCCATTCGCCGGCGACGCTGCCGATCGCGACCGGCGTGCGCCGCGCCGCCGGATCGACGATGCCGAAGCGCACGTCCATTCCTGCCTGCTTCAGCCGCAGCTCGGGAATGTCGGCGCCGGGGGCGAGCATCCGCTTGACCGTCATCCGCAGGAACAGGTTGAACCACCAGCGGCGCAGGGCGCCCCCGCGCGGCGAGACGAAGCGGGTGTACGGCGGCAGCGCCGGCATGCCTGCAGGCAGCTCGCTCATGGCCATGCCGTCGCTGCAATCGGCGGGCGGGCAGGTGGTTTCATCGCGTCAACTCGCCGGCGCGCCCGCTTTGCGCCGTCCCCCGCCTCGTGCGGCGGGGCCGGGCTTCGCGGCGGCCTTCTTGCGCCGCGGCTTCCCGGTGGTCGCGGGCCGCAGGACCGCGGCCTTCTTCGCGACAGGCCGTTTGCGCGCCGCGGGTGCAGCGGGATGGCCGGCCGTCGCGTGCGCCACGGTCGGCAGCGCCGCAATCGCCGCCATCAGCTCGTCGTAGCTCTCGCGCATGCAGTCGGCGTAGAACGCCGGATCCGGCAGCATGTTCCGGCACGCGACCGCGGTGATCCACAGCACGCCGTTGTAGCTGAAGCCGGTGTGGTTGAGGCCGATGTAGTCGGTGGCGATGCTGATCGGATAGAAATGGACGAGCCGGGCACCGGCCACATACAGCGGCACCTCAGGGCCCCGCACGTTCGATACGGTGACATTGAGCTGCGGATACACGACATGGCGCATGAACGCCTCGGCGGCGAACGTCGGCAGTTCGTCCATGATCGACTTGAGGAACCCGCGCCCCATGATCTCGGAGTCGCGCTTGGCGGTCTGCGCGTCGTGGCGCACGGCCTTCAGCCGCGCGAGCGGATCGGCAATGTCGCTGCGCAGCGGCACCGGCACGCCGCCGATCTCGTTGCCGCCCTTGCTGCCCTTCCCTTCCTCGCGCACGCTCATCGGCATCAGCGCCATCACCGACTCGGCGGGCAGCTCGTCCTTGCTTTGCAGGTACTTGCGCATCGCGCCGCCGACGATGGCGAGGAAGAGGTCGTTGATCGTCGTGCCGTCGAGGTGCGCGCGCGCGCGCTGCATCTCGGCAAGCGGGAAGCCGACCGCCTCGACCACGCGGTTCGCCGACACGGGCCGGTTGAAGCGCGTCAGCGGCGCCTTGGTGAAGCCCGGCAGCGCGACGCCCTCCGGCGCGCCGTCGTGACCGGGCTTGAACTGGCGCACGATCTGGTCCAGCGTCAATCCGCCCACCCGTTTCAGCGTGCTGAGATAGAGCTTGGAGATGCCGCCGGCGCGCACGACGCCGTGCGCAACCGCCCGCGTGTAAAGCTCCACGGTGGTCGGGTCGCGTTCGGCATAGACCGTCGCATGCCCCGGCACCGGCTCGTCGGGATCGGCGGACAGCGAGTGCACCGCCTTCAGCAACGCAGCGCCGGCCTGGCCGTCGACCGACGCATGGTGAAACTTGAGGAAGATCGCGAACGAGCCCCGGGGGAGACCGGGGATCCGGTGCAGTCCCTCGATGACGTAGATCTCCCACAACGGCCGGCTGCGGTCGAGCGGCCGCGAATGCAGGCGCGCCACCTGGATCATCAACTGGCGCCAGTCACCCGGTTCGGGCAGCGCGATGTGGCGGATGTGGAACTCGAGATCGGGATCGGCGTCGTCGATCCAGTACGGGCGGTCGAACGCGTGCGGCACCGTCACGAGGCGCCGGCGGAAGACCTTGTTCATGTCGAGGCGGCGGCTGAAATAGCCCAGGATGTCCTTGAACCGGACCGTGCCGCCGTCCGCCGTCGAAGGGTCGTAAATGCCGAGCGCCGCGACGTGGTTGTAGACGTTGCCACGCTCGGTGTAGAGAAAGAAACTGTCCGATCCTGAAAGCTGTTCCATTACATCCTCTGGAGGTTATTTGCCGTGACCGGCCGCGTCGCGGCGGCCGCCATCACGCCGTGGCGGCAGTTCCGCGCTTCGAGCGGCCCGGCTTGGCGGACGGGCGCCGGCCGCGCCGCGTGAGCAACGCGAGGGCCCGCGACGTTTCGCGCGCAGCAGGCCCCGACCGCGCGCCGCTCGCGAGTTGCACGCCCAGCGCGACGCCCAGTTCGGCAAACGCGTCGCGCAGGCACTGCGCGTAACGCGCCGGGTCGGGGAGCATCGTGCGGCACGCGGCAACGCTGATCGACATCGCGCCGTTGTAGTAGCCGATCGTGTGGGAAAGCCCGGCGAGATCGTGCACCGGCGGAAACCCGTAGTAGCCGACGAGGGTGGCACCCGCCATGTACAACGGCACGTCGGGACCGCGGAGGCTCGTGATCGTCGTGTTGGCGATCGGCGAGAACAGGCTGCCGAGGCGGACGCGTTGCGCGACCTCGCCGGCCATGCCGAGCGCGAGCGCAGGCACGAATTCCATGACCTCCTGCATCAGCCGCCGGCCCGACATGGCGCCCGCTTTCCTGGCCAGGCGATGCGTCTGCAGCGCGATGCGGCGCAGGCGCTCCGCGGGATCCTCGCATTCGGTGTGCAGCGACATGATCGCCGAATCGGCGAACGTGCGCGTGCCAAACACGCGCGTCGCGGAACGGCTGGCGATCGGGGCCTCGGCGACGAGGCTCGCCGCCAACGGTTCGAGGCGGGCCTCGAGATAGCGGGAAAGCCCGCCGGCGACGATCGCGATCGCGACGTCGTTGACGGTGGCGCCCTCGACGCGGTCGCGCAGGCGCTCGACCTCGGCGATGTCAAAACGAGCGCCATCGACGACGCGGTGCGCCGAGACCCTGCCGTCGAAGCGGGTGTGCGGCGCCGACCCCACCTCGCCGCCGTCAACGCTGCGGCCGACGAGCTTGCGCGCCAACGCGCCGACCTGTGCGGCGCCGAACGCGAGCAGCGGCCTGATCTGCGCCGCGGCATGGCGCGCCAGGCCCAGCGGCCGCTTGACGGCGTCGATCGCCGTGCGGGCAACGAGATCGACCGCCGTCGGGACGTGGTCGAACATCGGCGCGACCTTCGGCGGCGACGCCCGGCTGTCGGGGGAGAGTTCGTGCAGCGCCGAGAACAGCTGCGCGGACAGCGTTTCACCCTGCGCCGCGCAGTGCGTCTTCAGGAACAGCGCGAAGCTGCCGGGAGGGAGCCCCGGAATCGCGTCGAGCTCCTCGATGACGTAGCACTCCCACAGCGGCCGCTTGTGATCCAGCGGGCGCGCGTGGAGCCGTGCCACCTGCGCGCAGAGCTGGCGCCAGTCTCCGGGCTTCGGCAGCGCGATGTGCCGCAAGTGATATTCGATGTCGAAACCGGCATCGTCGATCCAGTACGGCCGCGCGATCGAGAATGGCAGCTTGACCAGGCGCCGGCGGAAGACCCCCGCGCGCTGCGAGCGTTCGACGAAGAACTTCTGGATGTCCTGGAACGTCGTCGGCCCCGATGGCCCGCGCCGCCGGTCGTAGATCGTCAGCGACGACGTGTGCATCGGCGCTGCGTCCGACTCGATCTGGAGGTACAGGTTCTGCAGTCCGGTCAGCTGTTCCATGAGGCTCGCACCTAGATTGGCTGGCGTTCGCGCTGGAAGTTGCGCCACAAGCCCGCAACGTCGAGCGGTTGCCATTTTTTCGCCGACGAGTTTGCGAGCCGGTGCGCGATCAGGTAGAACACGAACGCGTCGAAGCCCATTCCGACATGCGAGGCCTGGACCTCGACGTTCTGGACCAGGGGTCCCGGTTTCTCGCAGGCGTTGCGCCACGGCACCACGCCGTCCTTCTTGCAGTAGATGGCGGTGATCGGAACGCCGGTGAGCGGCTCCGTGCTCTCGCGCATCTTCTGCCTGAATGCGGGGTCGGCGAAATTCATCTTGCTGACCCACTGGTAGAGCCGGCTGATGCTCACCTTGGCCGTGTTCCCGCTGAGCGGGCTGCCGAGGGTGATGACGTCGCGGATCAGCTGCGGATACTCGCGGGCGAGCGCCTTGGCGTAAACGCCCCCCAGGCTCCATCCGATCAGGCTGATCGTGCGGTCGCCCGATTCGATGTACACCTCCTTCAGCCGGTGCTCGATGAGCGCTTCGATGTCGTACGGGTGGGCCGTAGAAACACCCAGGTTGAGCCCGAGTTCCCACGGATAGGCGCGATAGCCGATCTGCGACAGAAACCAGCGCAGCAGCCACGTCGGCTGGTCGCCCGAGAGAAATCCCGGCAGGACCAGGACAGCGTGACCATCGCTCTTCGGCACCCGCGCCAGCGCCAGCGCGCCCAATGGGAACGACGCCGCGTCGATGGCGCCGAACCAGAGATCGCTGATCGCGTCGAACCAGGTGAGCGGCTCCGCTGCCGCCTCGCGCTCCTTGCTCATCGGAGCACCGCGCCGTCGCCGACCGGCCACCGAGGCGGGCTCATTGGACCACCTTCGCGCTGCGCACTCCGGCATTCTCCCATGGGGCGGCCCGGCGGGATCATGCCGCGTCGCTTCCGGGCAGCCGATAGGCCTTGAACGTTTCGCGCAGCTTCATCTTCTGCAGCTTGCCCGTGGCGGTGTGCGGCAGCTCGGTGACGAAGGCGACGTCCTCGGGAATCCACCACTTGGCCACCTTGCCTTCGAGGAACTCGAGCAGCTCTTCGCGCGTCGGCTCCTGGCCGGGCTTCTTCACCACGATCAGCAGCGGGCGCTCCTGCCACTTCGGATGGGTGACGCCGATCACCGCCGCCTCGGCGACTCCAGGGTGCCCCATCGCCGCGTTCTCGAGGTCGATCGACGAGATCCACTCGCCGCCGGACTTGATGACGTCCTTCGAACGGTCGGTGATCTGCATGTAGCCGTCGGGATCGATCGTCGCGACGTCGCCGGTGTCGAAGAAGCCGTCGGCGTCGAGGATCTCCCCGCCCTCGCCCTTGAAATAGCCGCTGGTGATCCACGGCCCGCGCACCAGCAGGTGCCCGAAAGCCTTGCCGTCGCGCGGCAGCTCACGGCCCTCGTCGTCGGTGATCTTGAGCTCGACGCCGTAGATGCAGCGTCCCTGCTTGCCCTGCAGGTCGAGCCGCTGCTCCAGCGTATAGCCGCGGTGCTTCGGCAGCAGGTTGCACACGGTGCCCAGAGGCGACATTTCCGTCATGCCCCAGGCGTGGACGACGAACGCGCCGAACTGCTTCTCGAAGCGCTCGCTCATCGCGCGCGGCGCGGCGGAGCCGCCGATGACGGCGCGCTTCAGGCACAGATCCTTCTTCGGGTCGAGGCCGGCGGCGTCGACATGATTGAACAGCATCAGCCAGACCGTCGGCACGCCGAACCCCAGCGTCACCTTTTCGTCCCGCATCAGCTCGTAGACGCTCTTGCCGTCCAGCGCCGGGCCGGGCAGGACCAGCTTGGCCCCGCACATCGCGCCCGCATACGTCATGCCCCAGGCATTGGCGTGGAACATCGGCACGACCAGCAGCGCCGATTCGGCGGAGGACAGGCCGAGGCCGTCGATCGAGCCCGCCGCCCAGGAATGCAGCACCGTCGAGCGGTGCGAAAAGAGGACACCCTTCGGATTGCCGGTCGTGCCCGACGTGTAGCACAGCGAGGATGCCGTCCGTTCGTCGAACGTCGGCCACGCGTAGTCGCTGTCCTGCGCGCCGACCAGATCCTCGTAGCAGAGCAGGTTCGGGACGTTGATCGCGGGCATGTGCGCGCGGTCGGTCATCGCGACGAAGCCCTTGACCGTCTTCATCAGCGGGCCGAGTTTTTCGATGATCGGCACGAAGGTGAGGTCGAAGAACAGGTACGTGTCCTCGGCGTGGTTGGCGATGTACTCGATCTGCTCGGGGAACAGACGCGGGTTGATCGTGTGCAGCACGGCACCCATGCCGGAGACGCCGAAATAGAGCTCCATGTGGCGGTAGCCGTTCCACGCGAGCGTGGCGATGCGGTCGCCCGGCTTGACGCCGAGTGCCTGCAGCGCCTTCGCCACCTGCTTCGAGCGGCGATGGATGTCGCCATAGGTGCAGCGATGAATCGGGCCCTCGATGGTCCGGGAGACGATCTCCGCTCCGGGATGGCCGTGGTTCGCGTGCTCGATCAGCGACGAAATGAGCAGCGGGCGGTCCTGCATGAGTCCTAACACGATGTTCCTCCTGACGGCTTGGTCTTGCCGGTGGTTCAGAGATAACGTTTCAGCAGCGAAATCATGGTGTCGAAGTGACGAGTATAGGGCGGGCGGAACAGGCCGAAGCCGTTGAACCGCGCCTGGTGCAGCACCGGCTTTTCCTTGGAGAAGGTCCGGAAGCCGTGCTCGCCGTGGTAGGAGCCGCTGCCGCTCGCGCCGACACCGCCGAACGGCAGGTTCTCCTGCGCGACGTGCCAGCAGGCGTCGTTGATCGTGACGCCGCCGGAAATCGTAGAGCGCAGCACTTGGTCGCGCCGCGCGCTGCTCTTGCCGAACCAGTAGAGCGCCAGCGGCCGCGGGTGGCGGTTGACGTACGCGATGGCCTCGTCCAGCGAGTCATACGGCAGGATGGGCAGCAGCGGGCCGAAGATCTCCTCCCGCATGACGGCCATGTCGTCGTTGACGCCGACGAGGAGCACCGGGGCGAGCTTGCGGCCCGCCGCCGCGGGTTCCTCCCCCGCCGGGGCGAGGCGGATCGCCGTTGCGCCGCGGGACGTCGCATCCTCGACCAGTCGGAGCAGCCGCTGGTAGTGACGGTCGCTGACGATGCTGGTGTAATCGGGGTTCGGCGCAAACGTCGGATACATGCCGGCCGCGGCAGCCTTCACCGCCGCGACGAATTCGTCGACCCGGTCCCTGGGGACGAGGGCGTAGTCGGGCGCCACACAGGTCTGGCCGGCATTGAGCAGCTTGCCGTAGGCGAGCCGCGGGGCGGCGACCGCAATGTCGCAGTCGGCGTCGATGATCGCCGGCGACTTGCCGCCGAGCTCCAGCGTTACCGGTGTGAGGTTCTCGGCCGCGGCCAGGGCGATCTGACGGCCGACCACGGTGGAACCGGTGAAGAAAAGATGGTCGAACGGCAGCTGCGAGAACGCCCGCGCTACCTCGACGCCGCCGACGACCACGAGGAATTCCTCCGGCGAAAAGAATTCGGCGACGATTCCACGCAGCAGCTCGGAAAACGACGGCGTCAGCTCGCTCGGCTTCAGCATCACCCGGTTGCCGGCGGCGATCGCCTCGGCGGCCGGCAGGATGCCGAGCTGAAACGGATAGTTCCACGGGCTGATGACGCCGACGACGCCGAGCGGCTGCGGGATGAGCTCGCTGCGCGCCGGCAGCATCTGCAGCGGCGTGGGGACCCGCCGCGGCTTCATCCATTGCCCGACGTGGCGGCGCGTCTGCCGGATGCCGGACATGACGATGAAGATCTCGGCGAGATCGGTCTCCTGGCGCGCGCGATGGCCGAAATCAGCGGAAATCGCGGCGGCGATCGCCACCTGGTATTTCTCGGTGAGCCGCAGCAGGCGGTCCAGGCGATCCAAACGGGCGTCGCGACTGGGGAGCATGTCGGCGGCGAACGCGGCGCGCTGGGCGTCGAAACCGGCGCGCATCCGCTCGATCGCCACTGCCGCCGCGGCCGCGCCCGGTTCCGGGGCGGCGATGTCGAGACGAGCGTTCATGCTATGTTCCCCGGGCTGACCACATTATTGTGAATATAACCGTTCTTGGGCAGTCGCGTCACGCTCGCCCGGCCGCTGCCACGCACTGCGTTACGGCTATCCGCTGTTGCATGCGCCGGCCCGGGCATCGCGTAACATGAACGCACCGGGCGCGAAACTCCAGGCCTGCATTCGACGACCTGCCATGCGCCTCGAACACCTCCGCGATCGCCTGCACGCACTCGGCGCCAAGCCTTGCCATCAGCGGCACGTGTTCCGCGCGTGGATGCAGTCGCTGCCGCTGGACAGCGGCCCGCGCCCGGCCGAGGATTTTCTCCCGCTGCAACTGCGCAGCGCGTTGCCTGCGCTTGCCACCGAGTTGA
>Ga0315276_10001115_pt1 | contig 23926 bp, 17 predicted proteins | sample YL17G05_0_MG_FD_204542 | JGI IMG/M metagenome (GOLD analysis project Ga0315276, IMG submission 204542) | Sediment microbial communities from Yellowstone Lake, YNP, Wyoming, USA - YL17G05_0 | ecosystem: Environmental > Aquatic > Freshwater > Lake > Sediment | place: USA: Wyoming | collected... | reverse complement strand
GGCAGCGGGAGGGAGTGCTGTGCGACTTCGTCTGGATAGTCTACAGCGCCGACTGGATGAAAGTCTGGGAGATGCAGCTCCGCTCCTGTTCGCCGTCGGGGGGGGGGAAGAAGAATATGCGCTTCACGGGGGAGATCACCCTGGCCCGGGGGGAATACGTCCTGTACTACGCGACAGACGGGAGTCATTCAACCGTTGACTGGAACGAGAACCCCCCTTACGATCCTCTTAACTGGGGAGTCACACTGACGGTCGGTGCCGAGAAAGACAAAAAGAATTTCAGGGAGATCTCTTACAACGAAGACCGCAATGTCATCGTCAGTCTGGTCCGCGCGAAGGACAACGACTACAAAACGGCAGGCTTCACGCTGAAGGACGATGCGAAGGTTCGTGTCTACGCCTTCGGCGAGAGGGGAAACTCGCGACGGATGATGGCGGACTTCGGGACGATCCTGGATGCAAAGACGCGGACCAAGGTGTGGACGATGGATCTGGAGCGGACCTCGCACGCAGGGGGCGACGCGAAGAACCGCTACATTGACGAGATCATCACGCTCCCGCGGGGGAGCTATGTCGTCACGTATCAAACCGATGACTCGCACAGCTACGACGATTGGAATTCGGACCCCCCGTTCGATCCGGAGCACTACGGGATCACGGTGATGGGGGTGGGGGAGAGGTGGAACCCGGAGATTGTCGCCCCCTATGTCGAAGAGCGGGACAAGAACATTGTCGCGCAGATCATACGCCCCGGCGACAACGCAGACCTTGCCCAGAAGTTCAGCCTGGATAAGACCACCCGCATCCGCGTCTATGCGATCGGCGAGGGGCAGAACCGTGAGATGTACGACTACGGCTTGATCGAAGACGCGCGGACAGGGAGCGTCCTCTGGGAGATGACCTACGGGATGACGTTCCACGCGGGGGGCGGTCGGAAGAACCGGATGGTGAACACCACGATTCTCCTTGCCCGCGGAGAATACCGGCTCCGGTTCAAGAGCGATGATTCACATTCCTACAGCGACTGGAATACCGAGCCGCCGGAGGACCTGCAGTACTGGGGCATCACGTTGTACCGTGACGACGGCTCGATCCCGGTATCCCCGAAGCCGCCCCCACCTCCCGATGATCCCGGCGACGAATAGATCGACCTTCGCGCCCAGGCCCACCGGCCCCCGGGTCCTCTGACCCCCCGGGTCCTCTGACCCCCCGGGTCGTCTGACCCCTTGAGCCGGGGTGCTGCGTTTCAGGGGAGGATGCCCAGCTCACGTCGTAGATCGTTGATCTCCCGGTCATCGAGACGGCGCGACTCCCCCGGGGTGATGCCGGCGAGCGTCAGGCGGCCGATGCGAACGCGGACGAGCCGGAGAGCAGGGAATCCCACCGCCGCCGTCATTCTTCGAACCTGCCTGTTTCGTCCCTCCGTCAGCCTCAGCTCGATCCATGCCGTTGGCACGTTCTTTCTAAACCGTATCGGCACGCGGCGGGGAGGGAGGAGCGGCTCACCGGTGGCGAGCCACACTCCGGCAGGAAGGGTCTTCTTCCCCCCGATCATGATACCGCCGCGCAATGCCTCCAGGGCCTCAGCATCGGGTACCCGTTCGACCTGCACCATATATGTCCGGGGGTGTTGAAAGCGCGGTTCGGTGAGCCTCCGTTTGATGATCGCATCGTCGGTCAGCAGGAGCAACCCTTCGCTATCCGCGTCCAGCCGCCCTGCGGGATAGACACCGGGCGGAAACGGCCCGTAGTCCGCAAGGGACTCCCACCCCCCTTCTCGTGTGAACTGGGAGAGAACGCCGTAGGGCTTATGGAAGAGGAAGACCATGGTAACCATGCCACTCCAATGTATGGTTCGCGGGGCTGAATGACAAGAAATGTGTTTACTGTTGACAATCGGGACGGTTCTGTATAGTTTTCAATAGGTGTACACATCCCGGGAGACCTCATGTCCGCAACACGTCGGTCTTTTCTGCGTCGCGCGGCTGCGCTCGGAGCCGGTGTCCTTTCACGCAACGTCCTCGCCGCGGATTTGGTCCATGCCGCACCGTCCCCGGCGGGAGGACCGATCGCCATCGCGAGTGCGAACGGCCTCGCAGCAGTCACGCGTGCGATGGAGATCATGGGACAGGGAAATGACGCACTGGACGGCGTCATTGCCGGCGTCAACATCGTTGAGGACGATCCGAACGACACAAGCGTTGGATACGGCGGTCTGCCCAATGAAGACGGTGTCGTTGAGCTTGATGCTGCGGTGATGCACGGCCCGTACCACCGCGCGGGGGCGGTCGCCTCGCTCCGTAACATCAAGAACCCCTCGACGGTGGCACGTCTGATCATGGAGCGCACCGACCACGTACTCCTGGTCGGCGAGGGGGCCCTCCGATTTGCGAAAGCCCACGGATTCAAGGAAGAAGATCTTCTCACCGACAGGGCACGCGAGGCATGGTTGAAGTGGAAGGAAAATCTCTCGCCGGTCGACGACTGGCTTCCCCCCCATACCCCCGGCGACAAGGGCATCGGCGAGTTGTTTGAGCCGTTCCTTCGCCATACCGGCACCATTCACTGCAGTGCGATCGACCGTCAGGGAAACATCTCATGTGTCACGACGACGAGCGGGCTGGCATTCAAGATCGCGGGCCGGGTCGGGGATTCTCCCATCATCGGGGCGGGTCTGTATTGCGACAACGAGGTCGGGGCCGCAGGGTCAACAGGGCGTGGTGAGGCGAACCTGATCAATTGTAGCAGCGTGATGATCGTGGAGACCATGCGGCAGGGGAAGTCCCCGGAGGAGGCCTGCCTTCAGGCCTGCAAACGGATTGTGGATCACAACACGATGAAGAGATTGCAGGATGACCGCGGGCGGCCCGCCTTCAATGTGGTGTTTTATGCGCTGAACAGGAGAGGCGAACACGGGAGCGCGGGGATATACGATTCAGCGAAGTACGCCGTGCACGACGGAGAAGCCGCGAAGTTTCTCCCCTCCGCCTATCTGTACAAAAGGTAGCCCCCCCGGAGAATGCGGTGGGGGCATGTACCACAGATTGGGACTGAATGGTCTCTTTGCTATCACGTAGCACATGTCTGGTGATCGTCCTTGTCTCTGTGTCGGCGCACGCGCAGCCGTTTCGCGTTGATACGCTTGCCCGCGCCCCTCAGATACAGTTTCCGACGGCGATCGCATTCGTCCCCGGGGGAGATGGCGCATTCTTCTTCAGCGAGAGGATGACGGGAGGGGTCCGTTTTTACGACGGGACTCTTCGTCCCGAACCCTTCGTGACGGTTCCGGTGGATGACGAGGGGGGGCAGGGCCTCCTCGGCGTTGCCGTTCATCCCTCCTATCCCGATTCTCCCTTTGTGTATGTGTACTACGTCCGCAACCCTGACCGGGCCGGCATCCTGGAACGTTATCGCGACGACAACGGGGTGGGCGTATCGCCGCAACAGCTGTTGTTCATTCCCCGGCGCGACTATGCCACCGGAAACAACGGGGGACGGATGGCGTTCGGTCCTGACGGAAAGCTCTACGTTGCCGTCGGCGATCATGGTATGAAATCATCGAACGCCCAGGACACACTGGGAGGCCGTAACCTCCGCGGGAAGATTCTACGGATGAACCCCGATGGCGCCATCCCCGCCGACAACATCCTCCCGCGCCGCCCCTTCTGGTCGATCGGACACCGGGATCCCCAGGGAATCGCATTCGACCCGGCGACCGGGGTTCTCTACGCCACCGAGGGGGGAAGAGAGTCGATGAACGGAATCATCGCCGTGCCCCGCGGGGCCAACCTCGGATGGCCGGGTCGGCGGGCGACCGCCCTGGAGGGGGGGGGCGAGCCGAAGGTGCTTCTGATGGTGGGGAAGAAAGAACAACCGGCCTTCACCGGCATTGCCGTCTATCGCGGCGATGCGTTCCCCCGACTTCGCGGGAATATCCTATTCACCGGCAACGCCGACCCCACGCTCTGGGCGGGAAGATTCGATGCGGACGGCGATTCGTTGATCACCGGGGTGCTGTACCATTCGAACACAGGATTCGCCGACGTGCAGGTGGGGCCCAATGGCATGATCTACATCGCGGTGGGTCCGTATGTCGGCAGCTGCATCCTGAGGCTCTCGCCCGTGGCTCCGCGGTTCACCGCCGAAGATCATGATAGTGCGACGCAGGGATCGCAGTACCACTACACCCCTTCGTTCTCCGGAACGCCTCCGGAGGTGGAACTGCTGGAGGGTCCCTCGGGCATGACGATCGACAGCGCGACGTGGACGCTCCGCTGGGTGCCCACGAATGCACAGGCGCTTGAGGGGAAGCGGACCGTGATCATCCGCGCGCGCAACGGGGCAGGGTGGGCGGACCAGGAATTCACGATCCCGGTCAAGAACGTCAATGACCCTCCATCGCCATTCGGACTGCTGACGCCGCCGGACGGGAGCGAATTCCGCTTTCTCGGTGAAAATGCTGCGGTGTCGTTCGCATGGCGTGCGGCCTCGGACCCCGACGGCGACACGCTGCGCTATATGCTTCAGCTCGACACGGTGGCGACCTTCGACAGTCCGGGCCGGATAAACGTGCACGCCGGCATGGCCGACTCGGTCCGCGTCATGCTTACCTCCGCCAGCCGTTCATATCTCTGGCGTGTCATCGCCTCCGACGGCGCGCTGACGTCTCTGAGCACACCACAGGTGTCGCACCTGAGCATCGTCGTCTCGAAATATCTCGGCCGCGAAAAGGCGCCCCGCGTCGAATCCGTCCTCGAGCAGAACTTCCCCAACCCCTTCAATCCGAGCACCAGCATCAAGTATACACTCCCGCGCGGCGGGCATGTCCGGCTGACGGTCTTCAACCTGCTCGGCCAGGAGGTCGCGACCCTCTTCGACGGGACCCAGGGGGAGGGAACCTACGAGGTGGGATTCGCCAAAGCCGCGCTTCCCAGCGGCATCTATTTCTACCGCCTCCTGGCTCCCGGATTGGCCGAGACCAAAAGAATGGTCGTCACAAGGTAGGCCGGCGGAACTGGTTACCCCTCACCGGCTGTTCATCCAAAAAAGGGGGGTGTGTATGAGTTCAGGCCGTTTCAGCGTCACGATGCTGATGATTGTCATTGCCCTTGGGGCCATGGAGGCGCCGGCCCAGAAGGTCTCTCTTGTCAACGCCTTTCCTTCCCTCACTTTTCCGCAACCCGTCTTCCTGACCCATGCCACCGACGGGTCCGACCGGGTCTTCGTGCTCCAGCAGCCAGGTCAGATCATGGTCCTCCCGAACGATTCGGCAGCCACATCGGCGAAGGTCTTTCTCACTATCGCGGGCAAACTCAGTAATCCCGGCGGGGAAGAGGGACTTCTCGGGCTCGCCTTCCATCCGGACTTCGCCGTGAACGGATACTTCTATGTCAACTATACGGCGCCCAATCCCCTCCGAACAGTTGTGGCCCGGTTCAAAGTGCAGCAGAATAATCCAGACAAGGCGGATTCGCTCAGCGAATTCAAAATCATAGAAATCGCTCAACCGTTCAACAACCACAACGGAGGAATGATTGATTTCGGCCCGGATGGGTACCTCTACGTCGGCATGGGGGACGGAGGAAGCGCAAACGATCCCGACAGCAACGGACAGAAGAGGACAGTTCTCCTTGCGAAGATGCTTCGGATCGACGTGAACGACACGACGGCCCTGACACACTACCGGATTCCTCCGGACAATCCCTATGCCGGGAACACACAGGGGTGGCGTGAGGAGATCTGGGCCTACGGGTTACGAAACCCGTGGCGCTGGAGTTTCGATAAGCCGACCGGAGTTCTCTGGGTCGGAGATGTGGGACAGGACAGCCGGGAGGAGGTGGACATCCTCGTCAAGGGGGGGAACTACGGATGGAGAATCATGGAGGGATCGATATGCCGTCCCGGCGGGGGGACATGCGACACGACGGGACTCATCAAACCCGTCAAGGAGTACGACCACTCTGTCGGCAATTCGATCACAGGGGGGTATGTCTACCGGGGATACCGCCGGCCGGACCTCACGGGGGCGTACATCTATGCGGATTACGGTTCGGGAAAAATCTGGATGCTCCGCTATGATGCGGGGAGCCTCACCGCCGACAGTCTTCTCCTCGACGCCCCCTTCTCCGTCTCGTCGTTCGGGATGGACCGGGAGGGGGAGCTGTACATCGTGAGCTATTCCGGGGCGGCGGGTATCTACCGGCTCGCCGGGAATTCGCGGCCGAGCGCGGTGGCCTCCGGCGGGGGCCGGAGGTCGTCGTTCCACCTCGAACAGAACTATCCAAATCCGTTCAACCCGTCGACCGTGATCCGCTACGAGCTCGACCAGGCCGGCCCGGTGACGCTAAGGGTCTATGACGTCCTGGGGAGAGAGACCGCCCTTCTCGTCAGCGCGGTCCAGGAGCCGGGGCGTTACACCGTGAAGTGGAACGCCGCCGGGAAAGCAAGCGGGGTCTACCTCTGCCGGCTCACCTCGAGGGACGGCGTGTCGGCGCGGAAAATGGTTCTCGCGAAGTGAACGGGGAATGAAGGCCCCCCTGCCTGAAGCCGGTGCGCGCTGCGGTCCTTGGCCGCGTCACCGGCTTCGTTTGATGACCACCAGGGTCTTGTCATCGGAGTAGTCGAGAAGCCGGTTGTGGAGCTGAACATCCTCCATGATCAGCTGGCAGATCTCCTTGGGGGTCCTGTTCCTGTGCTCCCGCAGCTTCTTTGTCAGGCGCTGCTCGCCGTACATCTCTCGCGCCTCATTCGAGGCTTCTACGATCCCGTCGGTGTACATGAGCAGAACGTCTCCCCGCTTCATGATCGTGAACTCCGTCCGGTACTTCTCGTTGGGAAACGGTCCTATGAGCTGACCGGTCGCCGTGAGTGTCTCCGTCTCCTCCGTTCCCGCCCTCAGGAGGATGGGGTAGCTGTGGCCGGCGTTCACATAGGAGACAAGGCCGTTGTCCGAGTCGGTGAATTCCGCGTAGACCATGGAGATGAAGTGCTCGGGCGAAAACGCCTTGTTCACCAGGCGGTTGAGCCGGCCGATGAGCGTGCTCATCTTCGTCTGGAACTCCACCCCCATCCGGAGAGCCCCCGAGGCATAAAGGGCCTGCACCGCAGCCGAGAGCCCCTTGCTGGCGGCATCGCCGATGACCACGCCGATCCTGTCCTTGTCGTCGCTCGCCTGCAGGTAGTCGAAAAAGTCTCCGCCGACAATCCGCTCGGACAGGGAGACCCCGTAGATGTCATAGTTGCTGAACTTGAGCTCATGTTCCGGCAGGATGCTCCGTTGTATTTCCCGCGCCTTGTCGAGATCCCGTTCGAGCGCCATCGCCTTCGTTTCGCTGCGCCTGGAGCGCAGTGCCTCTGTCAGCGCGCTGCCGATAATGTTGAGCGCGTACAGCATGTCGTGTTTCAGGTAGTCGGCATTGATACCCAGAACGTACTGGTACAGGTTGTAGCTCTTCCACGCCACTTTCTCCCCCACGCCGGTGGCAGAGTAGTGGGTGATCCCCTTCTGACGGAGATAACGGTTGGTCTCTGTGCCGACGATCGTCACCTTCCGGTCGAGCTGGAGGAACAGGGGGTAATCGAGCACGCGGATACGGAAGTTCTTCCGTATTGGTTCCATCTCGCCATACTGACGCAGGAGGCGGTAGGTCCCCGCATGGGGATCCAGTTTCCAGATGCGTCCCCCCCGGATGGGGATCTCTTCGTTGACGATGATGTTTTCGAGGATGTGGCCGAGAAGCTGTTCCTCGGTGCGGAATTTGACCTCGCTCAGAAGCCGGATTGTCCTGTAGAGTTTATGCTGGTCCATGATTCCTTCGATAAGGGATACTGGTCATTCGTGGTACTTCAGCTCGCCGACGCGGAGGGCGATATCGATGCGGTCCTCCTGACGCGGCACGGCGCATGAATACAACGCGCTGTAGGCACAGTAGGGGTTGTAGGCCTGGTTGAGATCGATAGTGTACACGTGGCCCGGGTCGTGTGCGTCGTCTCCAACGTCCACATAGCGTCCGACGTTATACGTCTCGGCACCTGTCGTGCTGTCGGTGAACCAGACGGAAAGATTGTCAGGATATTTCTGGAAGCGTTCCCTGTCGTACGGGGTGAACTTGTAGACGTTCAGCCTGATTGTCACCGGAGCGCCGTCATTGCCCGGAACAACGAAGGAGAAGTAGCCGTACCGGAGCTGGCGGCGTTCCTCGCCGCGGGTCCCCATGACAAGGACGGTTTCGGGATCCGTATAGGTGTGGAGCACCGACGTTCCGCGGAAGGCGGGATTGACGGGAAACCATTTCACGCCGTGATAGGTGATCGTCGTGTCGCGCACGAAGGGAGAGTGGGGATCGTTCCGGAAGAAGGCGTCCATCTCTTCGCGGTGTGTCAGGTTGGCCGCAAGAATCGCGAGGCTGTCTGCGGCGGTGATCACGGGGAGGCCCGGATGCCGCGAACACGAGGGGAGTGCGGCGAGCGACAGGGCGAAGAGAATCGGCAGTGTGCAGAAGGCACGCACGGATGGTCACCGGTGTTGTGAGAGAGAATTCAGGTACACAGCTTCCACGCGTTCCGCCATGGTGCCCACATGATAGCTGCGCTCGAAGAGGGTGAAGGATGCGGCTCCCATGGATCTCCGCACGGAGGCGTCGCCCACGACGTCGAGCAGTCTGCGGGCGAGCTCGTGCGGGTTCTCCGGAGGTATGAGGTGCCCGGAGACCCCTTCCTCGACCATCGCCGCGATCCCTCCGACGTCGGTACAGACGACCGGGAGGGCGGATGCCAGCGCCCGCAGAATCGCGATGGGAAACATCTCCGCCGCAAGCTCGACGGAAGAATGGCAATAGACATCGAACGCCGGGTAGAGCTCGTGCAGATCATCCCGGAACCCGAGGAAGCGGACGAACGGGCCGATTCGCAGCGCTGCCACCTGTGCTCTTAGGTCTTCTTCCAGCTCCCCGTCCCCCACGATAAGGAGAAGGATCGGGGGAGAGGGGGACGTCCGTACCAGTTGGGCGACCGCATCCAGAAGGTACCGGTGCCCCTTGAAGGGGACAAGCCGTGCGACATTGCCGACAACGACCGTCCCGCGGGGGATCCCGAGAGCCGCACGGGTCTTCTCACGATACGCCTCCCGGACGTCGGCCGGATCGTTTTCGACGCCGATAGGAATGGTGGTGATCCTGGAGGGGGGGATCCCGTCCTCGCGGATCAGCACATCCCGTCCTGCACCGGCGTCCGTGATGAAATGGTCGGTGCCCAACCGGTTGCGCAGGTAGTGGGTGATGTTGTGCTGGATGGAATGGGTGCTGTGGATCCCGGCGATGTGGCGCACCGGCGCGAACGCGGCGGCAAGGGCGGCGCATGTCCTGTCGTAGTTCGCGTTGCTGTGGATGATCGTGATGCCGCGCGCCTTTAGCGCGCGGCGGAGGGTCCCGGCGACCGCAAAGACGCGACCCATGTCGCCGTAGGCAAGAGGGACCGTCGGGATGGAGAGCTGTTCGCATTTGCGCAGAAGCAGATGCCCCGGACGGGCCGAGACCGAAACGGCATGTCCGCGTTTCGCGAGATAGCGGGCGAGGAGAAGAACGTAGTCTTCGCCGCCGGCGAAGATATCGGTGGCGTTCGTGAGGAGGACGTTCATCGGTTCAGGCGTTACCGTAAACCTCGTCGACACCATAGGTGCTCGCCGCCCAGAGTGCGAGATTGGCGGTGATGGCCGCGATCGCTCGTTTCTCGTCCTCGACGCGGACGACAAGGTCGTAGGTGTCCGCGACGAACTGCAAGTTTTTCAACAGCTTACCGACGCGTTCGCGTTTGACCGTCCCGTGCCAGAACGATATCTGCTCACGAAGCATCGCGCCGTGGCGGCGGAGGAGTTCGCCCATGGAGATGACCTTCTCCACCCGCGGTGTACGGGGAATGCAGATGTGGGAGAGATCGGTGAAGTACTCGTCCCAGCACCCTGCGAACGCCTTGTTCTCCGGCCGCCGGAGATAATGAGCACGTTTCAGAGAGAAATGCGCCTTCGTACGGACGCGGAACCGCGGAATCACAGGGTGGAGATCGTACAGGTTCAAACGCTGGGTCGGATCGTCGGGGTCGGCCTCCGAATACACCCAGCGCTTCTTCAGACTCAGCCATGTCTCGATACAGACGACGGGGGCCCGGCGGCTGTCGATGGTAATGAACTTCCCCCGTTCGGCGCCGACGACCGTGATCCAGTGGTTCCATCGGTCGACGCACAACAATGCGGGGTATCCCCTCTTCAGGAGGAGAAGAAGTTCCCGCTTTGCGCGGAGTGAACTCTTGCGCCGTATCACCTTCATTTCGCAATCATAGACCTTCGCCGCACGCGAGAGTTTGATCTCATCCGTGCCGTTCCACCAGTGCGTCCCCGCGATGCGGGATATCTGGTTTTCATCGACGAACCTGCCGAGCATGATCAGTGCGTACTTCAGAGCGAACGGCCCGCACTGCCACTTGTTCGGCTGAGGATACAGTCCCATGGAATGCGTTGTCCGGGAAAGGAAGCCCTGTGAAAAAAATGATGGCCCCCGGGGGGACCACGTTGGAATGTAAAAGGTACGCAACGCGGGGGGGAAATCCAACTGCCGAAGGGAAGCGATTTTTGGTGAAAACAGCAGAATAAGGGGGTTTTCGCCCCCGTCAGTCCTCGGGGACGTAGACGCGGTCTTCGATGAAATCTCTGATGCCAAAATAGAGCCCGGCCCCGATCGCTCCGGTGCACAGGGCGATGCCAAGCCAGTAGACAGCTCCCCCCAGGATCTCTGAGGAATCCTGGTCGCCGGAGAGCAGCCAGTTCCAGTCGTGAATAAGGCCCTGCGCCAGCAACCTCAACTTCCGGTAGGGGGCGTCTCTGATGTAGACACTCACGTTCACCATGCTCTCCCCCATCCAGAACCCCGGGTACCAGATCTGGCTGTTATTCTGCCGCCACACCACGATGAGCAGAGCAAGGGGGAGGAGAACCTGGAACAACGAACCGCCGAGAATGTAGATCCACATGCCGAACAGCTTGAAGAACAGGTGACCCGCCTCGTGGATGTACAGGTTGATCATGTCCAGGATAACCAGGACGAACGGCGGACGGTATCCGGGCGAGGCCGGCTCGTAGCCGGTCAGGAGAAAAACCAGCAGGTACCCCAGGAGAGCCAGCGCCGCAAGTTTCAGAATCAGGAACACCCCCCTCATGGGCACACCCCCGTTATGACCCGCGTCATTTTAGTTTTGAGGTTTCGCGGAAGAATGCGATCATTCCGGTGGTCGGCGGAGTGTGCCCCTGCTGGCGCATCAGGGTGATCACCTGACCACGGTGATAGCTCGAGTGGTCGACCACGTGCTGGATCGCCTGCCCGTACGCGTGCGTGAAGGTCTGCCCGGTGGATGTGGTCATGGTGAAACTCTCCTGAAGTTTCCTGTCGGTCATCGCTCCCAGAAACCTCGCCATATCGTAACCGGTCTTCTCCCAGAGTCGTTTAAGGTCTGCGGGTGTGGGAGCCTCCGCCGCGGTGAGCTGCGGCACATCCTTTGTCCCTGTCCATCGGCCCAACCAGGTCCGCTCGGCCGCCACCAGATGGAGGAGCGTACCGTGGATGCTCACGTGGCTGCTCTTCATGTCCCTCATCACGGCCTCCACGGGCATGGTGCCGACGGCATCGAAAATCCGGTTGCTCGCCCATGCATTGAAGGCGTTGAGAAGTTTGATGTCCTGCAGTGTCATGGTGTCCCCGCCGGGTGTGTGAGGGTTACCGATCCTGGGTCTTCTTGTGGAGCGCCGCGAGGGTCTGAAGGGCCTCAAGCGGCGTCATCGCCTCGACGTTGAGCGCGGCGATCTCATCGTGGAGCGGATCGTCCTTCATCGCGAAGAGGGTCATTTGAACGTCAGCGATCCTGCCTTTCTTCCTCCCCGCCGTCCCCTGGTGAACGGTCAGTTCCGACCCCTCCAGGTTTCTGAGAATTGCTTCCGCACGTCCGGTCACCTCCGCCGGCATTCCCGCCATCTTTGCCACGTGGATGCCGTAGGAATGATCGGCGAAGCCGGGTGTGACCTTATGGAGGAAAACCACCTTGTCGCCGTACTCGCGGACGTCGACCTTGAAATTCCTGATGCGCGGAAAGAGATCGGCGAGTTCGTTCAGCTCATGGTAATGGGTGGCGAAGAGAGTCCGCGCCCCGACCTTCGTGTGCAGATACTCGGTCAGGGCCCACGCGATGCTGATGCCGTCGAATGTGCTCGTTCCCCGCCCCACCTCATCGAGGAGGATGAGGCTGCGCGGCGTGGCGGTGTTCACGATGTGCGCGGCTTCATGCATCTCAACGAGAAACGTGCTCTCACCCGAGGCGATGTTGTCGCTCGCCCCCACGCGCGTGAAGATCCGGTCGACGATCCCCACCGAGGCGCTGCGGGCGGGAACGAAACTCCCGATCTGGGCGAGGAGAACGATGAGACCCGCCTGACGGAGGTAACTCGACTTGCCGCTCATATTCGGACCGGTGATGATCAGGATCTGGTCGGATGCGGTGTCAAGATGGACGTCGTTCGGTATGTAGGTCTCCCCCGGGGGGAGGAGCCGCTCGATGACCGGGTGACGGCCGTCGACGATATCCAGAACAGTGGAATCGTTCACCTCGGGGCACGCGTAACCGTAGTCCAGCGCGGCGCGGGCGAGCGAGCAAAGACAGTCGAGCGTGGCGACAAGCCGGGCATCGTTCTGGATCGTGGCGGCCTCAGCGGCCACCTGCATGCGGAGATCGTTGAAGAGCTGCGTCTCGATGGCCAGCAGCTTCTCCTCCGCGTGAAGGATCTTCTCCTCATATTCCTTCAGGTCCGGGGTGATGTAACGCTCGGCGCTGGCGAGTGTCTGCTTGCGGATATAGTCGTCGGGGATTTTTGCCCGGTGCGTGTTGGTGATCTCGATGTAGTAGCCGAAGACGTTATTGAACCCCACCTTCAGGGAGGCGATCCCGGTCCGTTCGCGTTCTTTCTTCTGGAGGTCGGCGATCCATTGCTTGCCGCTGAGGGCCATCGAGCGGAGTTCGTCCAGCCCGGGGTTGTACCCCTTCCGGATCACTCCGCCGTCGGCGAGCAGTGCGGGGGGATCCGGTGCGATGCCGGCGTCGAGCAGCGCGACGATCTCGGGGAGAAGATGGAGTCCCTCTCTGATCTCCTCCGGCAGCGGGCTCCGTGCCGCGGTGAGCAGCTCCCGCAGGGCGGCGATGGCCTCGAGCATGGTCTTCAGCGCCAGCAGGTCGCGCGGCCCCGCGCGGCCGGTACAGATCCGGGTGTTCAGCCGCTCGAGATCACCGATGCGGGTGAGAATCGCTGACGCGTCGTCGAGGAACCGGGGAGTGCCCGCGAGTTCGCCGACCGCATCGAGGCGGCGGCGGATCGGGGCAACTTTGTTGAGCGGGGCATTGATCCACTGCTTGAGCATGCGTCCCCCCATCGGGGTGACCGTCCGGTCAAGCACGCCGAAAAGCGTCCCCTCCTGCGAACCGGCGATGGAGGAGGAGATCTCGAGGTTTCTCTTTGTGGATGGATCGAGAACGATATGATCGGTGACGTCAAAAGGGGTGATCGTCCGTATGTGCAGGAGATTCGACTTCTGCGTCTCCTGGAGATAGTTCATCACGGCACCGGCGGCGACGACCCCCGCGTGCATCTCCTGGAGGCCGAACCCCTTGAGCGATGTGGTGTGCAGGTGCCCCGTCAGGAGGTCTCGCCCGTAGTCGAATGTGTAGATCCAGTCGTCCACTTTGCTGTAGAGACCGGTGAAGGAGGGGCCCAGGATGCCTTTGACCGCGTCGAGGTCCCGCTTCTGAACGAGGATCTCGGCGGGGGCGATCGAGGAGACCTGTTCGGCCAGGTGGCGCAGGGGGAATTCGCCTGCACGGAACTCCGCCGTCGAGACATCCACGAACGCGAAGCCGACCGGATCGGCACCTGTGGCAAGCGCCGACGGGAGCGCGATGGCGGCGAGATAGTTATTCTGCTTCTTTTCGAGTACCCGGTCGGAAAACGCGACCCCGGGGGTGACGACCTCGATGACATCCCGTTTCACAATCCCTTTTGCGAACCGGGGGTCCTCCAATTGTTCGCACACGGCGACACGGAAGCCCGCCTTCAGGAGCTTTGGGAGGTAGGATTCGAGGGCGTGGTGAGGGAAGCCTGCGAGAGGGATCTCCCCGGCGGCGCCGTTGCCCCGTTTGGTGAGCGTTATGCCGAGCACACGCGAGGTGATCGCGGCGTCGTCCTCGAATGTTTCAAAGAAGTCCCCCATGCGGAACAGGAGCACCGTATCGGGGTATTTCGCCTTGATGTGGGCGTATTGCTGCATCAGCGGGGTGGACATGCATGAATTAAGGAAAAAAGGGGGGGAAAATCAACGGAACAAAAAAGGGGAGAGCGTTTTGCCGCTCTCCCCTGCGTCCCTGGCTGATCGCGCCTACTGGAAATCCATGATCTTGTAGCTCTCGTACCAGTTGAGGATGGCGTAGTTCTTCTGGAGCCAGCCCGGATAGAACGGCGGTCGCTTTGTCGGGTCAAGGAGCCTGTTGTCGTAGCGGTATGCCTTGAGGAAACCGGTGGAGATGGTCGATCCGCTGAATGTGCCGACCGCCCCGCGGATATTCTGAACGATCGAGCCGTAGACCCGGAGCTGGCCGTCTTTTGACCGGGTGTTGTAGTTTTCGGCCGTGAAGGAGCCCAATCGCGTAAAGATGCTCCCGTCGATCGACAGGTTTGCCCCCGCCGCGAGGTTGTCCGCGACGATGACGTTGTTGTTGGCCACGAGTCCGAGCTGGTCATCGCTGGCCCCGATCCGCGGATTCTGTTCATACACGATATTCCCCTGCACGACGAGGTTATTGGTCGTGGCCGTCGGGGTGTTGTAGGAAGCGATCGTCAGTTTGCCGTCGACGGTTCCCTGAACGTTCACAACGCCTGTTCCCATGATGACGCCATTGAAGGATGCCGTATCATTGAGCCTGATGGAATCGACGGGGGAGCCGTTCTGCGTCTTCCGGATGTACGCCATCCCGTCGCCGCTGGCGGCCGTCTTCCCGTCCAGCGTGACCCAGATGTCATAATTGTATTTCTTCCCCTTTGCCGCCGCGGCGGCGGCGGCCAGGTCGCTCAGGTCGCTCGGTATATCGATCCTCGCGACGCCGGTTTCGGGCTGGGGGGGATTGTAAAATTTTGCGTTGTTGGTGTAACCGTTCTTCGTTTTCCCTACGGGGGGGATAAACCCCTTCGACGTGGTCACCTTCGCGAAATAAGCCGGGCTGCCGCTCACGGTAAGATTGTCGTTGGAGTGGACGCGCCCCCAGACGGTGTCTCCGGTGATCCAGAAGACGCCGTTTTCGACGTTTGTCATCCAGGCGAACAGGGTGAACGAGTTGTTGATGTTCTTGCCCAGCGTGACTTCAATCGTGTCGCGGTAGGTCTTCCCGTTGTCGGGGTAGGCCGAGTAGCAGCGGACGGTCTTTGTGTCCCCCGTCCTGCTGGCGCTCACCGAGATTGATCCTATCAGGGAACCGGTGTTGAGCGTCTGGTTGATGGTCGCCGTGCCGCTCGATCCCCAGCTGGTGTCGCGGTAGAGCTTTGCGAGACCGAGATTTGCCCCGGCAAGCGCCAGGTTGTGCGACGCGGTCATCGTGGTGTATGTCGCCATATTGCCGACAGCCCGCGTGCCGGCCGTGTTTAGGTTCATGATGGTGTAACCCATCAGAAAGCTGAACCCGAGTACGAAGATAAGTGCTGCCTTGCCTCCCATGACGATCCCTCCCGGATGGTGGAGTCAACGACGAAAATTCTGTGACACAAGCCGCGTCTGCTGCCAGAATGACGATGAATAGAGTGCGTTGCGCTGTCCCGATTTGACCATGGACTGCGGACGATACTGCGCGAAGGGATTCTGTACTTCGAGCGAAATCTCGAGATCCCGGATCGCACCGAGGTTCAATGCCGTGACGGGAGTCGCCAGGGTATCACCGGTCAGCGTCAGGTACCGGAAGCGGAAATAGGTGACGACCCCCGTATTGGTCTCCTCCGCGCTCCCCGATGAGTATTTCACGACGCGGTGGATGTAGCGGTCCATGTCATTCTGCGTTCCGGTGAGCTCCGACGGATTGCCGCAATAATATGTCACGGTGTCGATCGTGCCGTCCCGCAGCACGTCCATCAGGAACGTGACGGCCGTATCGCGGGCGCTGATGATGCTGGCGGTTGTCGGAGGGACGCCGTACCCCATGTTGCGGATCTCGCCTTCCATGTACTGGACCTGCGTGATCAGCATTTCCTGGACCAGGACGTCGCCGTTATACATGGACGAACTCTCCGCCACCACGTTCTGGGCGCCGAGGATGTTGAGGAGGAGCATGCTCCCCATGATCATGGAAATCATGATATCGAGTATCGCAGCCATGGCCTTTTCTCCCGGTCAGTTGAAATGGAAATAGCCCATCACGATCGACGTCTTCAGCGTGTCGAGTACTTCATCCCCCAGCCGGGGGGGCATGACACGCCAGGTCTTCATATCGAGCCGCTTGAGATAGGTCCGGTAGTTGACGCTGGCGGCGATGTTGTTCGTGTCGGTATAGGTGACGGTGAACGTCGTCCTGAACTGCCTTCCCGAGTTGCCGGCAGCCTTGGTATCGGAGAAGCCGTTGAAGTCATCAAAGTCGTCGAAGTTCCAGAGGCTGTCTTCTCCCGTCTCGGGGGCGGGAGGATACGTGAGCACGGTTGGACTGCCCAGCGCCGTGTCGGAGTCGGCTGTAACATTATCGAAGGCGAGACCGTTGGCCACCTCAGAATAGGAGGCCGCGATGCTGGAGGCAAGTATGCCGTCGCCGCCGCTGTCGATATCGGAGCCGACGCTTCCCAGCGAGGTGTAGACCCCCTGCAGAATGGTGGTCAGGAGGATGAAGGCTCCGATCGTCATGATGGTCTGTCCTGTCGACATCTTCTCTCTCCCCGGTGCTTACCGCGACCGATACTCTATTGGTGATGTGACCTTGTCGTGATACATCCTGGGATAACAATAATAAATTCTTGCGAATAACGCTGTGACGTAGTGCACACGCAGTCGAAGTTTCTGGTGACCCAAACACGTGCCGGGCAAAAAATGTCCAAAATCAGCTGATTTACGCAAAATGCAGCGCGTCCTGGGGGCATATGTCAGCCCGGAGTTCAAGAGAAATATCGCTTTTGGGTCTCGGGTGAGGGGCTACTTGTCCAGGATCATGAAGATTCCTTCAATACGCCCCATGGGGGCAGAAAGCTGGACACCTGCAACGTCGTTCCGGATCTGTCCGTAGGTCTCTTTCGCGATACTCACCCCTTCGGCAAATCCTTCCTCCTTGGTGGTGGTTTTCCGCATGCGCTCGAGGATCCCTGAGGGGACAGTGGCGCCGGGAACTTCGTTGTTCATAAATTCCGCGTTGCGGTATGACACGAGAGGCCAGATGCCGCAGATAAGGGGGCGCTTCACGTGCGCGATGCGCTTCATGAATCGTTCCAGGATGCGGAGGTCGAACACGGGCTGCGTGATGATGTACTCAGCGCCGGCCTCGATCTTCCACTCGAGCCGCCGGATCTCATCGTCGATATTGATCGCTCCGGGATTCACCCCGACACCGATACTGAACCCCGTCGGCTCACCGATGGGATTGCCTGCTAGGTCGAGACCGTGGTTCAACCTGTTGATGACGTTGGTGAGTCCGATGGCGTCCACGTCGAAGACCGCCGTCGCGTTCGGGTAGTTGCCCAGCTTTGGCGGATCGCCCGTGATGGCCAGGACGTTCCGTAGTCCCATGGCCCACGCCCCGAGCAGGTCCGACTGCATACCGATCACGTTCCGGTCCCGGCAGGCGAAATGAAGAACCGTTTCGATGCCGACCTCGCGCTGGATAATGGCCGCAAGAGCAAGCGCCGACATCCGCGCCGAGGCGCGGGGTCCATCGGGAATGTTGATCGCATCCACGCCGAAGTGGTGCAGCCGGCGCGCTTTTGCGATCTCCTTCGCGGGAGAGACACCTTTGGGGGAGACGAGCTCGACCAACGTGACGAACTCGCTCCTGGCCAGTTTCGTCGCAAGGCGGGACTTCTCGGTCTTCTCGTAGACATGAATGGCTTCGGGCGCCGTGACGCTCAGCTGGGCCGCGGCAACGTCCATGCGTTTGGCCGGGTGAAGCGCACGCACCGCGCGGCGGATCGCCCGGATATGTTCCGGGTTCGTCCCACAGCATCCGCCGACGATCACGGCGCCGGTCTGTATGAACCGCTTGGCGTACTCCGCCATGTATTCAGGGGACGTCATGTAAATGTTCCTGCCGCCGATGCTCTGGGGGAGGCCGGCGTTCGGCTGCACGGAGATCGGCAGAGACGTCAGAGTCTTGAGGGTCTCCAAGGCATCGAGCATCGCTCGCGGACCGACCGAGCAGTTGAGCCCCACAACATCAACCCCCGCCGGCCCGATCTCCTTGATGAAGCTCTCAAGGGTCGCCCCGCTCAACAGGTTCCCGTCGTCGTTGATCGTTACCTGCGCCATCACGGGGATCTCCGCATTCAGCTCCTTGACGGCACGGATCGCCTCGAGGAGCTCGGCCGCAAGCGTGAACGTCTCAAAGACGATCAGGTCCACGCCCCCCTCGATCAGCCCCCCGATCTGTTCCTTGAAAGCCTCCCGGGCCTCTTCAAAGGAGAGCTTGCCCAGGGGTTCGATCTGCACACCGAGGGGTCCGACCGAACCGGCAACAAGGACGTCATCCTTCGCTGCGGCCTTCGCAAGTCGGGCCCCCTTGAGGTTGATCTCGTGAACCTTCTTCTCCAGACCGTGAAGCGCGAGCTTGAACCGGTTTGCACCGAACGTATTGGTCTCGACAACATCAGCCCCGGCAGTGACATAATCACGGTGCACCTCCGTCACGATGTCCGGGTTGGTGACGTTCAGCTCGTCGAAGCAGGTATTGATGAAGATACCCTTCTCGTAAAGATACGTGCCGACACCGCCGTCGAATACGACGACCTCATTTTCTCGCAGCCGTTCCCTGAACCCTTTCATCGGACCCCCTTCGCCACCCGTAGGCCATCAACATACCCACCGCCATGATCTTTCGCCGTGATTGCGGCCACATAGTATACGAAGTTTTCACATTCTGACCAAAAGCCTTTTCCTTGACTCTCCCCCCGGAAATTTCTATATATAAAGTTCTGTTTCGGCTCACTTCCGGAGGGTGAGCGGAGTTCTCGTTTGCGATCGCCGCAAAAAACAGCGGCAACACCAGGAGAATATTTCATTCATGACAGGAGACCCCATGAACCCGCTACGTGACGTCACACTCTGTCTGATCGGCCTGTCCCTTGCCGCTACGTCGGCATCGTTCAGCCAGGAACGGGACAGGAGCAAGATCCCGGACAAGTACAAATGGAACCTTGCCGACATCTATCCAAGTGAGGAAGCCTGGAAGGGGGCTAAAGACAAGTTCGTGGTCAATCTCGGCACGCTGGAGCAGTTTCGCGGCACCCTGGCCACATCTGCCGGATCGCTGCTCCTCTGCATGGATGCAGTCAGCAATCTCTCGAAGGACTATGCGAGGTTGTACGTCTACGCGAGCATGGCCTCGGATCTTGACACGCGTGAGGGGAAATACCTCGAGATGGTCCAGGAAATGAGACAGATCGGTTCCGATTTCGGGGCCCGAACGGCCTACATCGAGCCCGAGATACTGAAGATAGAACGGGCAAAGGTCGAGTCCTTCATCGCGCACGAGCCGAAACTGGGCGTCTACCGGCATTACCTTGATGACATCCTCCGCCGCAAGGCCCACACCGGGACGGAGAACGAGGAAAAGATCATGGCTGATGCGAGCCTGATGATGGACGCCCCGGGAAGCATCTTCGGAATCTTCTCGAATGCCGAATTCCCCTACCCGTCCGTCACGCTGAGCGACGGGAAGACGGTGAAACTGGACAAGGCGGCGTTCATGCTGTACCGGGCTGTCCCGAACCGTGAGGACAGAAAGAAGGTCTTTGCCACCTTCCTGGGATCGCTCAACGGCTATCGCCGGACGTTCGGCACGCAGCTTTACGCGGAAGTAAAGAAGGACATGTTCACCATGAAGGCGCGGAACTACACGTCGTGTCTGGCCGCCGCCGTCGACGGGGGAAACATACCGGTCGAAGTCTATCACAGCCTCGTCAAGAACGTCAACGACAATCTGGCGACCTTCCACCGCTACCTCAGACTCCGTCAACGCATGATGGGTGTAGACCAGCTCCATTACTACGATCTCTATGCCCCCCTCGTGAAGGACGTCGATCTCAAGTACAGCTATGAAGAGGCCGGGAAGCACATCCTCGAATCGTTGAAACCGCTCGGCGAGGAGTACCTCAGGACTGCCACCCGCGGCCTCTCGGAACGCTGGGTGGACGTCTACCCGACGGAGGCGAAGAGGGCGGGGGCCTACTCGCAGGGGGGCGCCTACGACGTGCATCCGTACATGCTCCTTAACTACAACGGCAAGTACGACGACATGAGCACGCTGGCCCACGAGCTGGGCCACACCATGCACAGCTATCTCTCCAACACCAACCAGCCCTACCCGACGGCTGACTACTCCATCTTTGTCGCCGAAGTAGCCTCCACGTTCAACGAAGCGCTTCTGATGGAGCATATCCTCAAGTCGATCAAAGACGATGACGTCCGGCTCGCCCTTCTCGGCAGCTATCTGGACGGCTTCAAGGGGACGGTCTTCCGCCAGGTCCAGTTCGCGGAGTTCGAGCTCCGTATCCACGAGATGGCCGAGAGGGGGGAAACTCTGACCGGGGATGTGCTGAACGGGGTGTACGATGAGATCACGAAGAAGTACTACGGCCACGACAAGGGAATCTGCATCGTGGACGATGAGGTGAAAGCCGAATGGGCGAACGTGCCCCACTTCTACTTAAACTTTTACGTCTACCAGTATGCCACCTCGTTCACCGCCTCCGCGGCTCTGTCGGAGGAAGTGATGGCCGGCGGACAACAAGAGACACAGCGTTATCTCGAACTCCTGAAATCGGGAGGATCTGACTATCCGATCGCGCTGCTGAAGAAGGCGGGAGTCGACATGACGACGGCACAGCCGTTTCAGCTCACGATGAAGAAGATGAACAGGGTGATGGACGAAATCGAAAAGATCCTGGCAAAGAAGAAGAAATAGGCCGTCCGGGTGGGCGTACCGGATGCAGGAAGGGCGCCCGCGCGGAGACGGGAGGAGAAATCAACGGGCCCGGTTCCGATGTGGAACCGGGCCCGCTGCTTGCCGTGAACGGATCAGCGAAGTTCACTTGTAGCTGTTGAGCGCCTTCATGTAGTTGGCACGCTCGAAGGCGGCCGGGTCGGCGATGGACTTCTGGCTCATGCTTCCCTTCATCTGCTTCACCGACACGTATTCGTGTTCGAGCATCCACTGATTCAGTTCGGTCAGGATTTCCTTTATCCGCTGCGGGCCGTGTTTAAGCAGGGCGGAGCACATCATGGTGACATCGGCACCCGCCATCAGCATCTTCAGCACGTCCTGGGTGGTATGGACCCCGCTGGTGGCGGCGAGACTCGCCTTGATGCGTCCGTGCAAGATCGCCACCCAGCGGAGGGGAAGGCGGAGTGCCTGGGGCGTGCTCAGGATGACGTTCGGGCTTACGTCGAGGGTCTCGAGGTTGATGTCGGGCTGATAGAACCGGTTGAAGAGCACAAGCCCGTCGGCACCGGCGGCATCCAGACGGTGCGCCATGTTGGCCATCGCGCTGAAGAACGGACTGAGCTTCATCGCCACGGGGATCTTGACGGTGCTCTTCACCGCGTGAAGCACTTCGATGTAACGGTCCTCCACGCCGGACCCCGCCAGATGCGGATCGGTGGGGATATAATAGACGTTCAGCTCGAGAGCATCGGCGCCGGCTTCTTCGATCTTCCGGGCAAACTTCACCCATCCGCCGGGGGAGATGCCGTTGAGGCTTCCGATCACAGGGATGCCGAGCGACTGCTTCGCGCTGTGCAGCAACTCCACGTATTCGTCGGGTCCGAGGTTGTAGTCCTCGGATTCCGGAAAGTACGTGAGCGCTTCCGCGAAGCTTTCGGTGCCGTAGGAGAGATAGTGATTGAGCTCCGCGGATTCGTGGGCGATCTGCTCCTCGAAGAGCGAATACATGACGACGGCCGCCGCGCCGTTGTCCTCGAGACGCTTCATGCTGTCGAGGGTATGCGACAGGGGGCTCGCGGAGGGAACGAGCGGGTTCTTCAGGGCGAGTCCGAGATAGGATGTTGAGAGATCCATGGTCATGCTTTCGTTGAAATGTTCATGATGTCAGATCACCGTGCACCGGGCGCCGGTTTCTGTGCGGGCGCGCCGTCGTCCCCGCCCGCCATCTCTTCGTACAGCTTGTAGCGGGAGCGCGTGTCCTGCTCGGCGAGCGCCATCAGACGCTTCGCCGCCTCCGGGTTGGTCTTCGTCAGCATTTTGTAGCGGGCCTCCATGTACGCGTATTCCTCGAACGTGATCTTCGGGGGTTTGGAGTCGAGCTTGAAGGGGTTCTTTCCCTCCTTCGCCAGAGTCGGGTTGTAGCGGTAGAGCGGCCAGTGCCCGGAGTCGACGGCAGCCTTCTGGTTGGTCATCCCCTTGGTCATATTGATGCCGTGGGCGATGCAGTGGCTGTACGCGATGATGAGGGACGGCCCGTCATACGCCTCTGCTTCCATGAAGGCGCGGATGGTCTGCATGTCGTTGGAACCCATTGCGACCATCGCGACATAGACGGTGCCGTATGTCATCGCGATCATGCCGAGGTCCTTCTTCTCGAGCGGTTTTCCCCCCGCAGCGAATTTTGCCACCGCGGATCGGGGAGTGGACTTCGACATCTGTCCGCCGGTGTTGGAATAGACTTCGGTATCGAGCACCAGGATGTTCACGTTGCGGCCGGAGGCCATCACGTGATCCAGTCCACCGAACCCGATGTCATACGCCCACCCGTCACCCCCCATAATCCAGACGCTCCTCTTCACGAGATTGTCGGCCAGACTGAGAAGGTTCTTCGCCTCGGGTGTGTTCATCCCCTTCAGTGCGCTCTTCAACTGCTCGACCCGCTGGCGCTGCTCGTAGATTCCGGGTTCGTCAAGCTGACGGGCCTCGAGGATCTCCCGTGCGAGGTTTCCGCCGATGGCGGGGCCGAGGATCTCTACCAGCTCACGCGCCATCTCGTTGTGCTTGTCGATCGTCAACCTCATGCCGAGACCGAACTCCGCGTTGTCTTCGAAGAGCGAGTTGGACCACGCCGGACCGCGGCCGTCCTTGTTCTGCGACCAGGGGGTGGTCGGCAGGTTCCCGCCGTAGATCGACGAGCAGCCTGTGGCGTTGGCAACAATCATGCGGTCGCCGAAAAGCTGCGTTGCCAGCTTCACGTACGGCGTCTCGCCGCAGCCCGAGCACGCGCCCGAGTACTCGAAAAGAGGCTGCAGGAACTGCGAGCCTTTCACGGTATCGACGCGGACCTGACGGCGGTCGATCTCCGGCAATTCGAGGAAGAATTCATAGTTGACACGCTCGGCCTCCCGGATCGGAGGCTGCGGCATCATGTTGATCGCTTTCAGGCGTGTTTCCGACTTGTTCTTTGCCGGACATATGTCGACGCACAGACCGCAGCCGGTACAATCCTCGGGTGCCACCTGCACGGTGTACTTCAATCCCTTGAACTCAGGCCCCTTGTAGTCCATCGCCTTGAACGTCGGCGGCGCCCCGGCCATGTGGTTCGGTTCGTACACCTTGATGCGGATGGTCGCGTGCGGGCAGACCAGCGCGCATTTGTTACACTGAATGCAGATCGACTCATCCCACACCGGGATCTCAAGCGCGATGTTCCTCTTTTCCCACTGCGCCG
>Ga0315276_10001114_pt1 | contig 23942 bp, 17 predicted proteins | sample YL17G05_0_MG_FD_204542 | JGI IMG/M metagenome (GOLD analysis project Ga0315276, IMG submission 204542) | Sediment microbial communities from Yellowstone Lake, YNP, Wyoming, USA - YL17G05_0 | ecosystem: Environmental > Aquatic > Freshwater > Lake > Sediment | place: USA: Wyoming | collected... | reverse complement strand
GCACCGCTTCGTCGGGATCGTCCAGGGCCACAAAGACAAGCCCAACAAGCCGGAATACCTGATCCTGGCCAACGTCAAAAACCTCTGCGACTTTGGCGATCGACTGGCTAAGCGCCTAGTGCAATAGGCTATTTGTCTGGCCCGGACCTGACGTATAGACGGTGCGGCCAGCGCCGGCTATGCTCGCTGCTCCACCGCCAGGCGAAAGAGCCAAGTGCCCCATGTCCGACTCATTAGATGACGTGAAAAAGCGCATACTCGGCCGCGTCACCTTGGCCCAGCTGATCGGCGAGACGGTCAGCCTTGAGACGCGCTCGGGCCGTCCGGTCGGTTTGTGCCCCTTTCATAACGAAAAGTCGCCGAGCTTCAACCTCTACGACGATCATTTTTACTGCTTTGGCTGCAAGAAGAATGGCGATGCCATCGACTTTGTGCGCGAGACCCAGGGTCTGGGCTTTGTCGATGCCCTGCGTTATTTAGCGGCGAAGTACGGCATCGAGGTGCCCGAGCTGGATGCCTCGCGCAGCCGCGACGGCCGCCGCCGCCAGGACGTCTCGCTGTTTAAGATGATGGCCGAGGCCCAGGAGTTTTATGTCGCGGCGCTGCGGACGCCGCACGGCAAGCCGGCCCTCGATTACCTGCTCGGCCGCGGCTTTACCCCAGAGCACATCGCCGCCTGCGGCTTTGGCATGACGCCGCCGGAAGGCTTTGGGCTGGTGCGTCACCTACGCGCCAAAGGCTACCGCGAAGACGACATGGCCGACTGCTCGTTGGCCACGGCCTCGGCGCGCGACGGCAGGAGCTTTGACTTTTTGCGCACGCGCCTGACCCTACCGATCGCCGATCAGCAAGGGCGCATCATCGGCTTTGGCGGTCGCACCTTGGACGGAGCCCACCCGAAATACCTCAACAGTCGCGATAGCAAGCTGTTTGACAAGTCGCGCACGCTGTTTGGCTTTGATAAAGCCAGAAGCCGCATGCGCGAGCGCGGTCGGGCGATCCTGGTCGAAGGCTATATGGACACGCTACAGCTCTGGCAAGCCGGCCTGCCGGAGGTCGTCGCCTGCATGGGCACGGCCTTTACCGAACACCAGCTGAAGCTCTTGCGCCATGCGACCGGCCAGCTGATCCTCTTGTTCGACGGTGACACGGCCGGGCAAAAAGCGACCCTAGCCGCCGTGAATATTGCCCTAACCGTGCCCGAGGTGCATGTCCGGGCGGTTTCCCTCAGTGCCGGCGAAGACCCTGACAGCTTTGTCCGCAAGTTCGGGCTCAAAGCGCTCGAAGCGGAGTTGGACAAGGCCGTCGACCTACTCGACTTTGCCGTCGGCGAGCGCCTCAAGTCGACGCCGTCCCTCGCCATACCCAGCGTCGTCAGCAACGAGTTTGTGCCGTGGCTGGCCCATGTCTCAGACCGCCTGCAGCGCAGTTACCTGATCGGCCGGATCGCCAACCTGACGGGGATCCCGGCGTCGCATATCGAAAGCCAGCTCCACGGCAGTACCAAGGCCGCGCCCAGGCGTCAGAGCGCCGCGGCCAAGTCCAGTGCCGAGGAGTCCCAGGCGGAGGCAGCAAAGGCGCAGTTGGTGCCGTGGCCACCGCTCGATCTGACGGGGTTTGACCTCTTCGGCCACCTCTACCACGCCCAACCCGGCGAGCTAAACACCAAGACCGTCATGGAGGTGGTGCGCCAAGACTTCGATTTGGGGAGCGAACACTTTGCCCTGCTTGGCGAATTTTGCGCCGCACTCGAGCGCGGCGAGGCCCCGAGCGCCCAGCCGGATCACGCTTGGTCCTTGTCGCTCGACCCGGAGGGTGCTGCACTCCTCGCCCGCCTGCATGCCGCCGCTCCGGCCTTCACCTGCCAAAACCGCAAAGACAGTGTCGCCCAGGTCATCGACTATGTCCGGCTACGACGCGTCAAGCAGACCATTAGCCGCCTCAAAACCGAGATGAGCCGCGCCGCCGTCGATCCAAGCCGCCGCGGCGAGGTCAACGACATCCTCAAGACCATCCATGAATTGACCCGGCCGCCAGTCGCCGTCGCCCTTGACTAGGCTATAAGCCTTAAACTTCCGCTGGACAGCACCTGGGCCATCGGTTTATCGTTGCCAAACTCAGGAATATTCACTAATAAAATTGGACTTTGGCAGTTTTTGCCAGCTTGGGGCGCGTCTCGGGTCCGGCGACCTAAAGCGCAGGCCGCGCCATCCCTCTCCGCACACCACCGATATGGGGTCACAGGTTAGGCATGTCTCAGACCAAAGAAGCATCCAGAAGCAGAGATAAATTGACAAAGGCCAAGCCAAAGTCGAAAACGGTTCGGTCCAAAACCGCCGCGCAGGGGGCTACTCAGACACCGCCAGCCCAGCAGCCCCCCCGGAAGCTTGCGGCGGCGACGGTATCGTCTAAGTTAGCCAAGAATCCCCTCCAACCAGACGTCGGTTCAACCTCCAAAGCGAAATCGGTCGACACAACGATGAGAAAAGTGGTGAGCAAATTGGGCAAGGTCACAACACCGACAGCTGATTCCTCGCACGGTGATAAGGCCGCCAAAAAAGCCGCGCCGATCAAAGCCGCCAGCGCCAAGAAGTCGGACAAGCCAGCAGCACCAACTCCGGCCAAGCCGACAGCCAAGGCGCCGCCAGCTCCAGTTAAAGGCAAAGCGCCGGTAGCCAAAAAGCCGGACAAAGAGGCCGCAGCTCCAGGCGCTCCCGCTGCGCCCAACGTGCAAAAGAAGTCGATCGTTCCTGGCGCCCGCATCAATCGCCCCGGCCAACCGGTCGTCATGACCAAACCCGGCGCCCCAGGCAAAGTCGGACCCAAAGGCCCTGGTGGACGTCCGAGCAAGAACAGTCACGGTGACAGCAGCCCCAAAGTCTTCAACCCCGACCTAGAAAAGGTCGTCGCCTTGCTCGTCAAGCAGGCTGAAGGCGGCAAAGGCGAGCTGGCCTTTAGCGACATCGACTCCGCGCTGCAAAAGGCCAAGGTCAAAATCAAATCGGACCTGCTCGACGACATCATCACGGCTCTAGGCGACGCTGGGATCGAGATCAACGACCGCGGCGGCAAAGGCGACGGCAAGGCCGTAGCCGCTGGCGCTAGCGATGACGACGATGATCTGGCCGTGCCAGAAGTCGAGGCTGAGGCCGACGGCGATGGCGAGGCCGAAAGCGAAGACTCCGAGGAACCCGATACCGAAAAGCGCGAAGCCGTCGATCTCGCCGCCGACTCGTCGATGGGCAAATCCAACGACCCAGTACGCATCTACCTGCGCAAGATGGGCAGCGTCGCGCTGCTGTCGCGCGAGGGCGAAGTCGAAATCGCCAAGAAGATCGAATCCGAAGAGAACCGCATCCTAGGTCGCTTACTGCACGTGCAGCTGGGCATCGACACGATCGTCGGGGCTGCCCGCGCCTTCGTCGCGGACGAGATCCGCATGAAGGGCTTCATCAAGGGCTTTGACGACGACGAGGCCTCAAAGGATGAGCAGCTCCATGCCGACAAGATGCGTAAGGCCACCAGGAAGGTCTTAAAGCTGGTCGACGACTTCGAGCTGCTCCGCAAAAAGAAGAGCGCCACCAAAAAGCACGTCGATCAACTGGAAGAATCCCGGGTGGTGGTTTTTGAGGCCTTCCGCGACCTCAACATCAACCGCAAGCTGATGACCGGCGCGATCAACCAACTTGCCGAGTTTGCCAACGCCATCCGCGAGGCCGAGCAAGACCTCAATTACTACTCCAAACGCCTGAGCACAGCCCGCGTCGAGCTGCTAGCGCACATTCACAAGTCGCCGGACAAGCCGTACGGCCATGCCAGCGACCGGGAATGGCAGCGGATCGTCCGCAACTGCCTCGCAGCTGAGGACACGATCAACCGCACCAGCAACGACAGCGGCATGGACGCGGCGATCATCTCGGCGGTTTACAACGAACTAGCCGACATTCAGCGCCGCGCCGAAAACGCCAAGCGCGAGTTGGTTGAGGCCAACCTGCGCCTGGTGGTTTCGATCGCCAAGAAGTACACCAACCGCGGCCTGCAGTTCTTGGACCTGATCCAAGAGGGCAACATCGGCTTGATGAAGGCCGTGGAGAAGTTCGAATACCGCCGCGGTTATAAGTTCTCGACCTATGCCACCTGGTGGATTCGCCAGGCCATCACCCGGGCCATCGCCGATCAGGCGAGGACGATCCGGATTCCCGTGCACATGATCGAGACGATCAACAAACTCATTCGTACCAGCCGCTATCTGGTTCAAGAGATGGGCCGCGAACCGACGCCAGAAGAGATCGCTGCACGCATGGAGATGTCAGTCGATAAGGTGCGCAAGGTCTTGAAGATCGCCGTCGAGCCAATCTCGCTGGAAACCCCGATCGGCGAAGAGGAGGACAACCACATCGGCGACTTCCTCGAAGACAAATCGCAGCACTCGCCGAGTGAGTCGGTGATCAACCACAACCTCTCCGAGCAGACGACCAAGGCCCTAGCGACCCTGACGCCACGCGAAGAGAAGGTGCTGAGGATGCGTTTTGGCATCGGCGAGAAGAGCGATCATACGCTGGAAGAAGTCGGCCAGAACTTTGACGTGACCCGCGAGCGGATCCGGCAGATCGAAGCCAAGGCGCTGCGCAAGCTGCGTCATCCATCGCGCAGCAAGAAGTTAAGGGCGTTCATCGAGAGCTGATGCTTCGGTGCCCATGACCCGAGAAAGGGATGGACAGTCATGCTGCCTGTCCCTACTTTATGGAGGCTTGAGGGAGCGGCCCATAGCTCAATCGGTTAGAGCAGCGTGCTCATAACGCGTTGGTTCTCGGTTCAAGTCCGAGTGGGCCGACCATTCCTCCCGCACCTACCGCTTCATTCCCTTGAATCCTGTGGTCTCACTGAATCAGTGCAAGGACGGCCGGGCCGGTCCCGGCCTTGATCTGGTGTACTGAGCAATGGTCGTCACCGACACCTCACGGTCGATCAGCTTAAACAGCTTGCGATGACCCTCTCAGGTGAGCCCACGTGTGCGTCTGCGCCGCCCGGAAATCGCGGGTACTTTTCGAGCAGCCGAAAAAATCCACTACGAAGGGTCCGGGCAACCTTCTATATTTACTTCAAAAATGGTACCAGCGATAAAAATCTTAAGTTTTCCAACGACAGAACCGAAAAGATTAACACGGTGCGATATGCATCCGACTTTAACGTAACCAAACTGTGATGGCGGGAGAACTTACATGGCCGCAGGCTTGAAAAAGATAGGCGGATTCATGGTTGGACTGGGTCTGACGACCTCGTTGATGGGTCTCGTACCTTCGGAGGCACTCGCTGGTCCGCGAGAGCAAGCGGCGCAGTTGTTCAGTCGCATCAACACCGTTCCACCGAGTGCCGCCACGCTCGACGCTCTGGCGGCAAAAATCACTGCGGGAGATGCTCGCGGCGCAGCCATGGATGCCATCAATGATCCGGCTGGGATGTTTTACAACCTCACTCTGAAAGATGCGGTGTCGCGCTGGACCACTAAAGACGGATCGCCACGCATCGAACTCAATGATTACACCACGACCGTGATCGGCATGGTACGCGACGACGTTCCCTTCAACACGGCACTGTCGGCTGACCTAGTCTACATCGCCGACGTCGCCAAAGCGCCCGGAGTACCGGCTTATTCGTTGGCGAACAACGCTCACTTTCAGTTTCTCGATAAAGCTGCAGCGAGCCTCAAAGACGTCCTGATCCAAGTCAAACAATCAAGCGGGACCGCAGCTCTGCCGGTCGATGCCACGGCCGGTTTGATGACGACGCGCGGCTTTGCCGAGGGCTTCATTAAAGCCGGTACCAACCGCGCTGCCGCGGCATTTACCTTCGCCACCTTTCTTTGCCACGATATGAACAAGCTCGCCGATACGACACGCCCGGATTTTCACGTGCGCCGCGATGTCACGCGCGTTCCAGGTGGTGATAGTGCCGTATTCCGCAACAAGTGCGCTGGCTGCCACGCAGGGATGGATGCCTTAGCTGGCGCGTTCGCCTACTACGACGTCATCGAGGGCAAAACCGCTGACACCGATGTCTTGGCCTACACCGCCGGCACCGTCGTCACCAAGATGAACCACAACTCCGATCAATTTCCCGATGGCTATGTGACGACCGACGATAGTTGGGTGAACAACTGGCTAATCGGGCAAAACGCCGCAATCGGCTGGAAGGGTGCTGCGAGCGGCAACGGCGCCAAGGCCTTCGGCACCATGCTGACCGCTACCGATGCCTTTCCCACCTGTATGGCTCAGCGCGCCGTGGCGACTATGTGCCTGCATCAGCCGACGACCAATGCTGAGCTAGCAGCGGTCACCAAGATCGCGGCAAGCTTCGCTAAAGACTTCAACTTGAAAAATGCCTACGCCGATGCGGCTGTGGCTTGCTCGACGCCATGAGGTTTTACTTGCGAACACCCCGTCAACCATTCGCCGAAGCGCGGCTCACAGGAGATCTTAAGCCCATGCGTCACACGACCAAAGCGCGACCAAGACACGCCTTCGCTGTGCTCCTCATAGCGGTACCAATCGCCATGAGCTGCAGTAGCTCATCCAACGGACATCACTCCGACCGAACCGCATTGAAGGGGGGGGAACGAACCTCTGGCAATGCGACCCCACCTGGTGCCGCTCCTGCGGCGGATCCTGCCGCGAGTCCAGCAGCACCTGCCACTCCGTCCATAGACCCAGTAGTCACCCCAGCCAATGTCGGCGGCAACGAAGTCAACGCCTTGGTGGTTCATGTTGGCGTGCGCAACTTCCAGGCCATCAATTACACCATGTCGACGTTGACCGGGATTCCCATCACCAACGCCGCCGTTGCCGCGACTTATGCCGACCAAAACAGTGCGCTACCAACCGAAACCGAGGTCAAATCCTTCGTTGGCTCGAGCCAGGTGGCGGTGTTCAAATTGGCCGTGGAATACTGCAACGCCCTGATCACCGACAACGCCAAAGCAACGGCATTCTTTGGCTCCACCAATGTCAACGATACTCCAGCCAATGTCTTTACCAACGCTGGTACCAAAGCCATCAGTGAAACTTTAATCACTAAGCTATGGGGCGCCAACCTCAGCACCTTGCCACCGCTCGACCAAAGCTCTGGGATCCTCAGCCAACTCATCAAGGATTTGCTGACCGGTAAGGACAAGGCCAACAAAGCCGTCACCACCGGCGTCCTGGTTGGCGCCTGTACAACCGTACTCGGTGCAGCACCGGTAACGATCTACTGATCTCTGTTTAATCATGGAACAACGGTACGCAATTAGTTTATTCGCAACGCCTCGGTAAGGAGTGCACGATCATGCGCAGCAAGAAGCATCAGCCTACTGGATACATGCATCCCGACCATCCCAAACCGATCACCCGACGCCAGCTTATGGCACAGGGGTTTCTCGGTACCAGTGGCGCGATCTTGGCGCCTAGTATTTTGAGCGTGTTTTCGCAGCGGGCCCTCGGTGCCGACGCGGGCACCGCCTTGGTGTGCACGTCGACGTCGACCGGCGGCCGCATGGTGCCGGTGCTGATCTTTGACTTGGCTGGCGGCGGTAATATCGCCGGCAGCAATGTTATAGTCGGCGGCAAAGGCGGCCAGTCGGACATTCTTCCCGCCGGTAGCTACAGCACGATCGGCCTAACCGGCGCGAAAGAACCTGCCGCTGCGGGCGTCACCGTCAATAAAGAGTACGGCCTCGCCTTTCACCCTGACAGTCCCATGCTCGCGGGCATGAATTCCGTCACGACAGCGGCGACCCGCGCCAACGTCGAGGGTGTTTTGTTCTGTGCCCAATCGAACGATGACACCGGCAACAATCCCCACAACCCGCTCTATTGGCTGGCCAAAGGCGGCCTCACCGGCAGCCTGGTATCGCTGGTCGGGTCCAACGCCAGTGCATCGGGCGGCAACTCTGCGGCTCCGGCATCGTCCATCGATCCATCCAAGCAACCGTCGCGGATTACCCGGCCCTCGGATGGCTCGGGTCTGGTCAATCCTGGCAAGCTGGCGACAATCCTCGGCGCCGGCGGAGCCGCCGATTCCGCCGGAGTCAAAAAGGTCATGGACGCCATCAAGATGATGAGCGAGGCAAAGCTGACTCAATTCAATGCCCAAGACGTTCCGACTCAGGTCCAAGACCTGATTCGCTGCGGCTATATCAATAGCTCGGAGTACCTGAGCAAATTTACTCCGGCCGCGTTGGACGCAACCCAGGATGCGATGGTGAAAGCCCTCTATCCACAAATCGGTACCGACGGCGGGCAAAACACCGCCGGTACGATCGCCAAGTTGGTGCTCGACGGTTATGCCGGAGCTGGCGTCGTTTCGCTTGGTGGATATGATTACCACGGCCAGTCGCGAGCCGCGACCGGTGCCAAGGACAGGGAAGCTGGTGTGCTGATCGGGCGTGCCCTCGAACTCGCCGCACAGAAAAAGACTCCGGTGATGATTTATGTTTACACCGACGGCGGAGTCTCTTGCGCTGGTGGTGGCGACTGGGCCGGCGATAGCGGTCAGCGCTCGGCGACCTTCGCTTTGGTTTATAACCCCACGGCAAAAACTCCGACCCGCAACAACAACCGGCAAATTGGCGCCTATACCGCTGCTGGTGCCGTCGACAAAACGGCTGCGGTCATCGGCGACAACGTCGAGACCCTGAGCATCGCCCTCGTTGCCAACTGGCTTGCTTTGCACGGTCGCGAAGGCGAGTTAGCGAAAGTCGCTGGCAGCAATCCCTTTGGCGCCAATCTGGAAAAATACTTAGCCTTTATGAAGCTCACGTAAGGCCGGCGGGGATTTGCGTATGGACCACATGAAACGCCTTGCCAAAGTGACCTGGATCGCCGCATTAGCGGCAATGGCGTCTCATTGCTCGACGTCCAAGGTCCAGCCCTACCTGCCTGGAGCCAAGGCAGCACCCTCAAGTAGTCCCACCACGACGGTCACCGACGGTGCCATCTCCAGCGCAAACATCGCCAACGGCGAACATGGCTCGGTCGATTCCGTCGGTGCTTTCGACAAAACCGTGCATCCACTCACCGTCAAGTGGTGCGGCGCCTGCCACGACAAGGCGCAGTCGCCACTCCTCGGCGCATCTGACGCTACTGCAGCGCACTCTGCCATCATTTCAACGCAAAAAGTTGACTTCAATGCAGTAGACAAGTCTCGCTTGGTCTTACGACTGTCTACGGACAATCACAACTGCCCGGTCGACCCAGGCTGCGGCGAGGCGGCTAAGCAGATGCAAGCTGCCATCCAGACTTGGGCAGACGCCATCAAAACAGCGGCAACCGTCAATCCGGTAACGATCACCTCTGATCCATTACACTTCAGCGATGTCAAAGAACAAACTGTGGTCGGCGTCAATCCCGACGGCGTACTCGCGTACTTCGCATCAAACTTCTTGGTCAAGGCACCGATGGTCGCCACCAACGATAAGGCGTCAGGAAACCCAGTCATTAACACCCCTACGACAGAAAAGACCGTCGCCACTGCCGCGATGGCCGCCGCCGACAACACGCTGGGCACGGCGTCGACCACGGCAAACGTCCCCACCGGTGGGACCTATACGATGTTTGGGTTAGTCAATGGTCCAGCAGCTGCCATGGCATCTTTCTACATCAAAGTTGACGGTGGTGCGCTACAACCATGGCTGTTTAAAACGAATGCCGCCGCATTTACCTGGGAAAGCGTCGCCTCAACCGTCGGCGGTGCGGCTTTGACGTTCAACCTGACGGCTGGAGCGCACATCATCGAGATCCGCCAGCGTCAGCCCGGGGTCCAACTCGCCCGCCTCGTACTCACCACCAATCCGAAGTTTGACCCTTCGACGGCTCAGGCGACCTCGCGCACGGCCAAACAACTAAAGTTTGACCTATCGGGCCCGAGCAAAATCGCCGGCGCTGTCCTCACGCTTGAGATCGAGGACTATGCGGCCAACGGCTATTTATTCCGCAACCCGAGTTTGGTCGTGCCCACAGGTAGTATCCACGCCAAAGACCTGCGGATCCTGATCAACAACACCTTCCTACCGCAAAATGCTACATTTACCGTCGTCGATTCAACCGTAGCTGCGCCCGGCGGCGCTCTGTCGAAGGCGGCCATGATTGCGGTGAAGGACCAAGGCACCGACAAGGACGCCTTTTCAGTGTCGTTTGCAACCTTTGAAGCGAAGTAGCTAAGTGTCTACCCAGCTTTGACCATTTGGCTTATTCCAACCGGGATTTTGACGCTGCGAATCACCTTCGCCGCCGATGTTGGCGCATGGATCGTATCGACCGCCACCACATCCGCCTTGATCTCTGTCTTAGAAATATCCAGGATAGTAAAACCATGGCTGGTAATATCCGCCCAAACAAGATGCGGATTAGACCGCATGATCGCGGCCAACACCTGATCGCTGGCAACACGCCGTCCCGCTCTCTCGCCTAAGGTCTGGCTGGTGATCGCCGGCGTCACGAGTTCTACAGCAACGGGCCGGCCGTAAATGGTCCTGGCGTCGCGGTAAAGATAGCCGTGCACCCCAGCATGAAGGTCACCACTTAAAACCACCACGTTGGCAATCTTATAATCATCGATAAATTCGAGAAGATCCTGCCTTTCCGCGGGATAGCCGTCCCACTGATCCAGATTCATATAGTAATCGCTAAACCGGTTGAGACTCTCACCAAAGATGTCATGCAGCAGGAGTTCCCGCCGAGCTCCTAAAGCTGAAATACGCAGCGGAGCCATCATCACTTCGTTGGCCAGTAGTTTCCAGGTCGCTCGACTAGCACCAAGGGATGATTTCAGCCAAGCCCGCTGCTCAAGTCCTAACATGGTGTGACCTGGATGCCATATATCGTCGCACCCCCTGGTAAAATGCGCCCTCATGCAGGGATTTTCCAGGCGGTATTGACGCTCGTCGAGGACGAAGAGTTCAGCCAGAGGACCAAAGGAGTAGCGGCGAAATAAGTCTACGGCCGGAACATAGAGGGCGCTGCGATCCAGATCCCGATCGATCGGCATATAGTCTAAGAAAGCCTGATAAGCACCACCAAATAGTTCCGGCTGCTTGACCCGTTCAGTACCACCGGCCTGATCATCATACACCTCATGATCATCCCAAAGGTCGATCCAAGTAAATTGGCGGCGGGCTTGCCGGTACAGCGGATCATTTAAATAATAGCGATACTTAAGCCTAAAATCCTGAAGACTCTTGGCCTGCCTACCACCAAGCGGATCGTCCCCCGGCGCACGACCCTCATCTTGGTCATAGATGTGATCACCCAAATGCAGGCAAAAATCTAAATCTTCTTGGCATAATGCTGCGTAGGCGGTGTAGTAGCCTCGGGTTATTTTTTGACAGTTCACCACACCGATACGCAAGCGCTCAACGTCGGCATCCGCTGCGGGCAATGTTTTGGCACGACCGACGTCGCTGACATAACCAGTCGCCGTCTTAAATCGATAAAAGTAGGTTGCAAACGGCGCCAGGTGCTCCACCCGTAGCCGAACCGTATAGTCGCGCGTGGCGACGGCGGCAATCTCCCCTCGAGCGACGATGGTTGCAGGAGCGAAGCTGCTTGCGGTGGCCATTTCATAGCGCACTGAGATGGTCTGATCAAAGGGCAGCGCCAAACGAAAACGCGCGGGTACCCGCGTCCAAATCACCACACTTGAAACACCCGGGCTCCCAGAAGTGACCCCACAGTCATCGTCATACTCAGGGTAAGGCTGGTCCCCACCTTGACCCCATAGACTCCGTGAGGCGGGCACCAGGACCGACGCGGCAGCCAGATAATAAAATTGACGGCGAGTCAGCACCTTTCAACGCTCCCGCAAAATATCCGCGACCAGCATATGACTGACGCGCCACGACGCTAGGACAGTCGACCCCACGGTAATTCCAACGACGACTCCGGTGATCCAAACAAAATCACCGAGTGCGAGATCAATCCTAAACGGCACTCCTTCACTGAGAAATCCTGCGTCATAAAGAAAATTCAGGCGATTGCACCAAAAAGCCAAGACGTAGGCCCCCGCCAGTCCGACTAGACTCCCAGCCAAGGCGAGAAAGATCGCTTCATAGCCGAAGATTCCAATGATATGCCAAGGCCGATAACCGATGCTACGCAAGGTCCCCAGTTCATGGAGTCGTTCATAGACGATGCGCACAAAGGTGTTGATGATGGCCATGGTCACGACCATGAGCAGAATCGCCACGACAAAATCACGGAACAGCTCAAGAAATTCCATGCTATTGCGAAACAGATCGCCAAAGTAGCTATGTTCCTTCCAGGTCACGCCGTGAACAGGAACATGAGCAACATTGGCCGCCTGGTGAAACTTACGCACCCACTCCCCGATGTCTTCACCGCCTTCCAGCTCAACGCTGACATAAGACACGCGCTGCGTATGGAACAACCGTTGCGCCTCGGCAAGCGGCATCATGACCAAATGCGCATCGATTTCGGTAAAACCAGTGGCGATCAGGCCGGCGGTATAAAAATCCATAGCATTCGACTGACCGCTTTCGGTGTTGACCTGCAGTTGAACGGTGGTATTTGGGCAGGTGAACGGACGCTCCTCGGGAACGTAGCCCAGGGTCCCGTTTAGCTCCCCCGCATGCGCCTCACAACCGAGGATCTCACTTAGATTTCGGCCAACTAACACCGCTGGCTGGGTATGTGCGCGTTCCAATGGCACGCCAGCATAAGTGCTCCACTCATAATCCGGTCCGCGCAGGCGAGCACCCTCCGCCGGATCGAACGCGAGACCGAGAAAAATATCACTGACTTGACCGCTGGAAATAAAGCCACTGATATTTAAAAAACGCACCCGATTTTGTACATGGTGGTCCTTAAGGTAGGCATCAAGCCAGGCTTGCTCAGCGACGTCCAGCGCCTGCTCATCAAGCCCAGCCTTGCCAGGATGCTTGATCCCCGCCCTTTCGACAACCAGATCTCCAAGCATCTGCCGGCGTGCAAACGTCGCGTCATAGAGTCTACGCACATTGTGGATATAGCCTGAGAACAGGCTCAATGCGATGCTGGCTAAGGCAATCGAAAGCAATGCCGCAACACTCTTGCGGCCGTGAAGGAACAGGTTTCGCCACGCTATCTTTGCCAGCATGGACACCTCAGCGCAGGAGATTATTCACATTGAACAAACTGTCAGGTGTCTTGACGACGGCCGGCTTGGCATAATGCATCACACTGCGATTGGCGGAATTTAAGGCGTCCACAATGATCATCTCGGAGACAAAATCCAGCGATTTACCATCGACCACGACCTTCTGGTCGTATTTGAATTCGGCCTTCTTGAGAATTTTGCCCTCAAGCGACAAGAACTCGGCCTTGATCCCCAGTCGACGCTTTTCACTGACCCAGTAGCGTATGCGATCGTACGTTGTACTATCGTGCTTCGACTTAAGATCGAGGACAAAGCAACTCGCACCATTGACCGGTTCCTTGCGCAGGATTTTGGCATCGTAGTCGCGCGCGTAGTTGGTCGAAGCGATATCACCGTTCGCGGCTTGCCCGCTCAATTTCTGCCGCGCCGATATAGCAACGGGCTTCTTCAGGGTCGGCTTGAAAAACCAGATCGTGCGATCATTGAACAAAAACACCTCGCCCTTACTGCGAGCTGGAGCCGTCACTTCGACATAGGCGTTATCACCATGCGTGCGCACCTGATAGGTGGTGGAGCTACTATCCCCATCATCTTGGCTATCGATCGACACGGTCCAGCCTAACCCCTGATGGATGCCCCCTCTACCGCGATCAGCATCGCGCAACAGCGACTGGACATCGCCGCTCGGCGCACTGTAGGCTGCTGAAGCGACAGCATAAAATGCAAGAATCCATGACACCAACCGAGAAACACGCAACATAAACACACTCTCCATCAAGTGATAGTTTGTACTAACCGCTATGCGTCAACAGATCCAGGCAGCTCCGACGTCCGAGGGTCCACGCCGTCGCTGCTGCTGACACGACGACGAGCGCCAGCACAAAGACGACCACCTCGAAGATGGTTAAAACGTCAGGGACAATGAGAAAATCCTGCGCCACAGAGGATCCCGGCGGCGTAAAATGAATCCCGGCGTGGCTAATGCCGACGGCTAGTACCTTGGCTATGGCGGTACCGATCAAACAGCCTAGAACACCAAGAACAGCCGCCTCGACGAAAAATATTTGCACCAAGGCACCAGAGCCAAAGCCCATAGCCTTTAAGGTGCCCATCTCCCGACTCCGTTGCAGGACATTCATCGTGGTGAGATTGACCACGGCCAGTACCACGACGGAGCCGATCAGGAGTATGCAAAAAAGACTCATCGCATGCAGGAAGTTCATCAGTCCACTGTACATAGGGCTTAGCTTGCGCTCATTCCACAAGTGCACATCGTAGCTGAGCCCAGCCTGGGACAATCTCTCGCGCAAGTCCCGAGCCACCTCGTCCGTACGCCTGAAATCCTCGAGGTAGATCGCAATACTGCTGACTCGGTCGGTTTGCAGCAGATCCTGCACCAAACTGAGTGGAGCAGTCAGCTGAGTGTCTTCGTTCACCTTACTACCCGTACTGTAGACATGAGCAATATCGGCATCGGTCGCGTTAAAATGTCCCGAGGCGGTCATGGCCATCAATTGCACATTGGAGTCCTCGGCGATGCGCGACGCGGCTCCCGGTCCACTGCAATACTCCGTCAATGATGTCAGAGGTCCCGCACTACTGCCTAACGCCTTCACTTCGCTCTTGCCAATGAGACTCGCGAGTCCGGTCGCGATACCGATCAATGGTCCAGGCGCAGTCGTCGCAAAGCTCTGCCCACGGATAAAACGCAGCGAATTCGCACACCATTTTTTAACGATGGGCCGTTCTCTCATCCATTGATCGACGGCTAAATCGTAGCCCCGAATTTCGAACGGCTGCGAGTGACATCCATTGCTAATCAAACCGCTACCATTTAGCACCGAGCCAACCCGTTCCACCCCGGGCAATTTTTCTACAATCGCGTAGATGTTATCCTGATCTGAGCGGGTTAGACTGAATTTCTTCGGCAGGCTTCGACTCATCAGCCAGCCATTTTTACGGTAAACACTCAGCATTCCTTGGCCACGCATGTAGATGGTATCCGTGCGCAGAGTATGTTCCCAGCGATCGATATAGCCACCGATGCAAATAAGGCCGGTGACCCCAATCGCAATAGCGCTTAACGCAAATAGGTTGCGCTGCCGCTGCAGCCAAAAATTGCGCATGCCGAGTTTCGCTAGGATCATTCTACAATCCGCCCATCCTTGATCCTGACCACTCGGTTGACCTGGCGAATCAATTTTTCATCGTGAGTCGAAAAGAAGAATGTGACATGGCGCTTCGCGTTCATGTTCATCATCACATCGATAATCTGCTGAGTCGTCTCGGAATCCAGGTTGGCTGTGGGCTCATCCGCGAGGACTAGGACCGGCTCGGTGACTAGCGCACGAGCGATAGCCACCCTCTGGCGTTGCCCCCCCGATAGTTTGTTAGAGAGACTCCGAGCCTGAGGCTCTAGCCCGACATCGACGATGAGGTCCATGACCCGTTGGTGGCGTTCAGAGGCAGGAATCAGCGGATTGATCAGTAGCGGCAGCATAATATTATCGTAAACACTCAAGACGGCGATGATATTAAAGCTTTGAAAGATGAATCCGAGACGCTCATTGCGAAACCGCGACTTGGCGCCTTCAGTCAGCCTCAAGATATCGACGCCATCGATCAGCACGCGCCCCTTGGTCGGCACGTCGATGCAACCAAGCATATTGAGCAGCGTGCTCTTGCCTGAGCCCGAAGCCCCGAGGATCGCCGTGAATTCGCCCTTTTTTAGGTGCAAATTGATGCCGCGAAGGGCCTCGACGCGGGCTTCGCCGAGCTGATAACTTCGATGCAAATCTTCAAGAGAGACAAAGGCCCCGCCTACGCCATTCACCACGTCCATGCCAATGCTCCATAGGTGGTCGAACTAAGTCCCTGCACTAACTCGTCAGCTTCCTTGCCACGGCGAGAGCTCACTCCTCCGCTGAGTATCACATGATCATAGACTGATCCGTCGAGGTTGAGCTGTATCTGCTCGCTGCCGTCAGCGAGCGAATGAATGCCGCGGCAAATAAGCGCAAACCGGTCATTCCAACCCCACCCGGAGTAGCGCAGAGAACTATACAGATACGACTGACCTGGCAGCAAAGACCCGGAATTCCTAAACAGCGCCAAATTTCTGTCTTGCGGACTAAGGGCCAGGACCTGTAGAGCCTGCTGCCTCTCACCCTTGGTCCATCCCTCCTCATCGCGCAGATACTCCAGCCGCATATCGATCTGATGCGTGGTGACGTAGCGGGTACCGACGAGGTAGGTAGAACTCCACTGATCGCGGCCCTTGCGCGTTTGTGCAAAAGTTGGCGCCGGATCCAAGGTCGGATAAAAGACGTCCGAGCCCCGTTGGCTACTAGCATCTGCGTACACGGTCCAACTGGTTAGCACCTCCCAGTTGCCATAAAGCCCTAAGTGCGGAGCACCCTGCTTTTCACTGCTAAGCGACGCCCCAACATAGTTGGTCTGCGTCGCATCGGCAATCTCCCACTTGACCAGAGATTTAGGGTGAAAATGCCCAGAGGCCTCCGAGCGCTTTGCCCAATTGTCGATGGGCTGAACGATCAGCACCAGACTCGAACCCATGCTCGGGGTAACGTTGACCCGCACCAGGCTCTCTCCCCTGGTTTCATAGAAGTAGTTCTTATCCAGTCCGAGGTCGCGAAAGAACGGATTGCTTGGACTCGCCAGCTCGGCGGCTCCCCATTGATAGCTCTGAAGTCCCGTCACACTCTGCACATTGGACGAATGGGACACGGCAATATAGCCCTCGTTGACGAAGGCATCCTTGGTCGAACGCTCGTGTGTGCCGCCACTTTGCTTGATCGCATCCTGCTTCCAGGTCAGCCGGGGCCTGAGGACGAAGGTCGTGTCGCTGGCATAACGCGCCTTTAGATCCGGCCTTAAATCCACGCTAAGTTGCCGCGATGGTATAGCCAACACGTCATTCCCAGGGTTTAAGGCGCCACCGATCACCGATGCCGCAGCGACGCTGCCGATCGCACTTGAATGTTGCTCAAAGGTCCAAAGCGGCAGCGATGGAGGCGGAGGCTGAACGACGACCGGTTTCGCAGGTATCGGTTTGCGTGGCCGAGTTTTGGCGCGACGAGGCTTAGGCGCTTTCGCCCATAGGCTGGGGGACCACAAAAGGGTCGCCAAAATCAGCACAACACTGCAGCACCGCATCCCCGCCTCGTCTTCGCCGACACTGGCAATTTATTTGATATTACCAGCATTTACCTGCTCCAACCAGGGAGCAAGGAACGCCGGACGGTTGATTGAATCGGTAAAAATCAGGTGATTAGCGAATATTTTTTACGCCTTAGGCGGGCTTTGTAGCATAGATATTTGCCGGGCTCCAATCAAATACGAAAGTGTTTAGACTCTGTTGCAGCTCCGTGAGCGAATCGTAACGTACCGATGTGAGGACAAAAAAGCAGGCTGGGACGAAGAGATGGTCGTATATGTGGGTTGCGAGGTCGACTATTTAGTGCAGTTCCGCAACTACTCGCAGCAAACGGCTTTGTTGCATAAACCCTGCCCTCCAGCCTTCCCGGCCTCCCTGGTGCGCTGCCCAAAAACTGGGAGGCCGGGAAGGCTGGAGGGCAGGGTTTATGCAGCAAAGCCGCGCCGATCCCTAACAAGCTGAATTCTTAAAAATTTTTGCTATGCCCGAGTCCTATTGGGATTTTAATCCCAAGAGATCGAACACTTGCGCACGGCGAGACTGGTGGTCAATCAAAAGCCAGTCTGCACACCAATCCGCACGACTCGTACAGCTGAGGATCTAGTTTTTACTTCCGTTGGGTCCATGTCCGTCGAGCTGGTGGTGGTCGTCGAACCATCGCTGGTTTCCACTGCGGTAAAGGATGTCGATGAGTGTGTTACTGTAGCGCGATTGACCGCGTATTCTGCAAACACCGAGAAGAATATGATCGGTTGAAAGCGAAACCCGAGGCTATAGGACGCTTCCTTAACTTTGTATTGATCGCTGATAGTGAATGCGGTCGATCCGCTTGGAACCACACCCGACACTGTGCCGATCGAAATCTTCTGCGTCTGCTTCTCGGTCCCAAACAGATACGACAGGCGGAGGTAGGGCTGAAAGAACCCTAGCGGCAACCAGGCCATGACATCGGGGCCATAGACCACACCACTTCTGGACCCAGTGCCAAGCGTTGAAATCAGTGGATTAGGAGTACCGATTGCGTCGGCAGCAATCGCATTTGACAGGCTGTTAAGATTATATTTATAGGAACTGCCGATGACCCCAAACGCCACAGGCACGAAGGGGATGGGAGAGACATGCAGCGCTCCGCCAAGCTCAGTTGCCGTCACCTTTTTTATGTGATCACCATCCGACAGAGTGTAATTGACCACGCCGCTGCGCTGACCGCCCATGATCTGCACATCCATAAAGCAATACGCAGGGTTAGCGTACGTCAGCAGGGCGCCGATGATGACTGTCGCATAAAGACTGACACGCCCTACTTTGGCTGAAATCATCATGCCGATACCCTTCCGTGGGTTGAATGGATGGATCACAATCAACCATCGGCAAGATTGACTCGCTCTTTAGCAAGGCGATTTCTTAAAATAGCCGAATGTAGCAAAAACTCATGGAAAGCTGTCTGTAAACAGACAGCAGAAATCATGACACTCGCCAATCAAGGCTCGCTCAACGAAGACGCATTGCTGATTACCTGGGCTTAGCAACCAAAATGGACCCGTTTAGTCCACCGACATTATTGTTCCACTGATACCAGTCCATGATGCCAAAATATAACCGGGTGGCCCCCTGTGGCACGACGACCTGGTGGAAGGCGCCGCCACTCGTTAGCCCGTTACCAATGAAAAACACTTGGCCGACCGCCGGCGACATACTTTGATAATCGCGCGCAGCAGCAGTGGAAAAGTCAAGCGCCGCTGGCGCCGCCTGATTGGTCGGGTCGCCGTCGGTCAGGAACACGCCCAGTAAGCTATTCATGGGCGCAGTAATGCTCGACTTACCAAGGACGGAACCGAGTTGATGCGAGCGAATCATCTGCAAATCGCCATTTGCATCGTAGAGAGGCTCAGACCTTGAATAGCTAACCCCGCCGTAGACTTCAAAATAAAGCACCGCACCAGCCTTAACGCAGCTGGTATTCGTCGGTGTCACGAGCACCGGTTCCTGGGCCGGCATCGTGTCTGTCGGCGTTTGCGGGTCTCCAGACTGCAACGTGTAGGTCAGTGATGCACTGCCGGCCGTTCCGCTCAAATAGGGATTGGCGGTGGCGGGAACGAAGTAATTCTGGCTACACGGCTGCAGGGTCGATGGAATCGGTACCGGTCCATTGACCGTCGAGATGGTGGTGGCCGGTCCCGACGTGCGCGTCGACGGGAAGCTCTGGGCCAGTGTGCTTATGATATTGGCAATTCCGTTGGACGACTGGTTTGCCGTAGCTACCTGCGGACGCGGTCCCCCAACTCCTCCAGCGTTGTTTTCATCGACGCCATTGGACCCACCTGGCCCGGTCTTAATCGTTGATGGAACATCAGTACCAGAGGGTCCCGCAGATGGAGTCTTCCCAGCTTTACCATCGACGCCCTTCGACGTTGGCGTCGTAGCATGAAACAGCGCGGTGCCGCACGCATAGATCAAGATCGTCGGCAACAGCGGGAGGAGCTTCAACAACTTTGAAGGGTGCATGGTCGTGTTTCTCTATGGGTGGTGGTTGGGCCGACTGGATCAGTCCAACTCTCGACAAATCGTTGCCCCCTTATCGGCATTTCGCAGAAAAACTTTAGCAAAAAGATGATATTTTTGCTTTTTGACCAAATTGAGTCAATGGCGTGGCCCACCATGCGCACAAAAAAAGTAACCGCGGAGCGCGCTGCTCAGGCACATATCTCAACGTTTATAGAGGTTTTATCCGTTCACCGGAGCTGACAGCCATGGTCGCCGCAGGTACACGGCCTGGTGGCGATAGGCTTGCTGTCAGCTCCTAGGTCGATCATTTGGTCTCTGGCGTAGATCGTGAGCAGCTCGATTCCTGCACTGGGACGCAGGCCGGGACAACATCACTCTCGGTTTCGCCGGTGAAGTTCGCTGGACCCTGATAGACGATATGGCAGGTGCGCGGCAAGATGGAGTCTCTAAAGCATTGATCAAAGGCGTAGTGACAAGCACGGTCCATCGCATAGTCACCCCAGGCGCGCCCGACATACTCGGCGCCCCGGAGATTACGCACGACGCAAGTCGCATCGCCAGGGTACGTCAGCGCAGGAGTCGCCTCATCCAGCGCAGATTCGGCCATTGCCGCAGCTGAGAAGGCGGTAGAGAGATAGGACGCAGCTATCAGCGCGACGCCAGTCGTCCGCAGCTGACCGACCAAGCCCAAACAACCGCAAGCAATCTTCTTCATGACTTCGTCTCCAATGGTTGAATTAAACGACCGCCGACCCACGCAAGGTAGGCGGCAACATTCGATAGCAGGGTCTTAGCAAGCCCTCGTAAGACAAATATAAGCATGAATAAGCGAAAAGTTCATCGTGTCAAAGTGGCGGGTCGACCGACTCATTCGTGACATGACCCAAGCTTCATGTCACTGTGGCATAGGAGCATCAAGCTCATCAGCGCACGCGATGGTCGTCCTGATGCTCATCGCCGCGGATATCACCGTACCGGAGACTTCACCGCAGCCCTAAGATTCGGCCGCTCGCTGCTACCATCCGGCTTCTGCCCCTCCCCCTGCGCCACCAAACTGCGACCGCACAGCCAACATTGATGCGGCTCCAGGCCAAATAACGCCTCGATCGATGGCCTTATATCCAGGTGCGTCGTGATGCCGCTTGGCGGCGCGAAGACTACCGGCTGACTCGCCAGCGGGCAACCCGCATACATCATGACAAGGCCCGAATAGGGATGACCGTTGCTGTGCGTGGACCAATGATGACCCAAGCCGCGGCCGTGGTCGGTCGTGACGATGATGCAGGTCTGGCGACCATACTCACCCATGGTGGCAAGTTTATCGACCAGACCTTTGAGCCACTGGTCATAGTTCTGCAGCGCCTCGACATAATGTCCGTATTCGACTTGATGGCCCCAGCCATCGGCGTCGTCCAGTGAGATGTAGAGCAGACGCGGCTGATGCTGATCCAAGTAATTCATCGCACCACGCCAGGTGTAGCGATCAAAGCGGGCATCACTCCACGGGGGCGGATCCTTTTTGCTTTGGCTAAAGAGCTCTTGTGTTGCGCTGTCGGTGGGATCATCCGAAGCATGGACCGGTGCATCGACCTGCCCAGCGTTGACGAAGGTGGCGCCGACTTCTGACTCAACAGCCCTGGCAATCCCCTCCCAAGACGCAAAGGTCGCGACCTGATCCTTGGTCAGTCCCAGGCCAAGACGCAGGCGTTCGAGAAAGGTCGGCGTGCTTTGCCGCGGGCATTCGTTGTCTTCGCAGAGCTGTGGACTCCCCGCGAAGATCCCCAGGTAGGCCGGCATGCTGATGAAGGACAGGTTGGCGATGGTCATGTAGTCGCCGCGCTCAGTATTGCCGTAGACCTGTCCCAATGGGGCCAGGTCATGCCAAAAATAGGGCAGCAACTGTTTCGGCGCGTCCGGCATCAGGCCAAGGTCGGGATGGCCTAAAAATTCATCGATGCGTACACCGTCCCAGGTGATCAAGATGACATTGCGTCCGGAATCGGTGGCCGCGACCTGACTGGCAGGTGCGGGTTTACTGCCGTAGCCGAGGGCCACGGCGAGGACGGCGATGGATATCATCAGGGCTAACCCAAAGCGACGCTTGGACGGTAGCAATCTGCGCATCATCATGGCTCCCAAACGTTATATCTTGGCCGTGGAGATGGGCCGCAAGACAACGATCCACTCCTCTCGTTCAAAGATCGCCAGCGACCGCGTCCGCCATGCGGTCAGCCAAGCGGCCTCACCGTCGGACTTTAGGTGCTGCATTCGCCAACGGCGCCAGGGATGCACTCGCACGGTGACCTGCGGATGCTTCGTGCGAAAATCATCGATTGCAGCAAGTTGCTCCGGATCAGGAACGGTCACCGCCACAGGACCTCCGTCCAGTATCGACTCTAACTGACTTAGCGAGTAGAGCCCGGAGGTCGGCATGCCCAGCATAAAACTCTGGAGACCCGTTTCACTCCATAGATATTTGTTCAGGTTGGCGTGGTGGACGACCGCGGTCACGTCGTCAAGCTTTAGCGACCTTGCGTCCGCCTCTTCATGGGCCTCCAAGGCGACTAAGGCAGGTCCAATGCCGGTATAAAGAGCGAGGAATGCGGCCAGCAATTGCAACACTTGCCATCTTGGGCTAGCCGTTAGGGCCGCGCTTACTAGCACTAAGGCCGATAGCCAGAGTCCACCCAAAATCAACGCACTGGTCGAGGCTCCCCACCACGACGGAAACGGCGAAAAGCGAGTAATGATCAAAGTCATTGCTGCAGCGATGAGGGCGATTAAAATGGCCATGCCAGAAAAGGCTATAGCGAAGGCCCGCCTAGCCCGTGGCCTCGCCAAGTGCCAAGCAACTCCAACCGCTAAGGCTACCGCAGGCAAAACCGGCAGGATGTAGATGCCGCTTCGCGAGGGATGAATGAGAAAAAAGCTCACCGTAGGCAACGTCATGCACAGAGACAACCATAGCAGTCGCTTCGCTGCATTTAGATCTAACTGGTCTACCGAATTAAGGCGCTGACGCTTTGCTGGGCCAAGCTTGTAGCGGCAAGCAATCCACAGGGCTGCCAACAAGAGTGGCAACCAGGGCATGATATGCGACGATATTAAGGGCCACACAGCATCGCCGATACTGACCCCGTTAGCGATCTTGCCAAAGGTTTCGCGTTCGATGTAGCTTGCAACAAATGCGCTGCGATCAAAGATCAGTGCCGGTGCATAACCGATTCCACAGGCGGCCACCCCAAGCACCGCAGCGAGCCAATTTATCGGCCTTCTGACGATGGTTTTAAGCTCGCCGGTGCAGGCCCAAAAGAGCAGGGCGGATAACCCAAGCAGCACGCTATGAACTGGCGATTTCAACTGCCCGGCCAGGCCCGCAACCAACATCGCCAGCAAGCGGGCCCTGTCGCCTGCAGCCCCTCTGGGTGCCATCCCCAGTAGCGCCATAAACACCGCATAGGCAGCGATCAACATCGCTTCCATTTGGCCGGCCAAGGCGTGGGCGTAGCTGCCACCAGCAAAGACCACCAGGCCTGGCACCAGTAATTCCGTGGCGCGGTCACCGCCACCGTCAAAGCGCCGGACAAGCTGCCAAAGCGCCACTGCGGCTAACATAAATGCCAAAAGATTCATGTAGGTGATGGCAAGGGGAGCTGTTGCGCCAAAAAGGTGCATGCCGATGCGCATCAGCAGGTAATACAGTGGTCCCTTGTAGTAATTCGCGTCGCCAAAGAGCGACTGTCGATACCAAGTCCCGTTTTGCGCCATCTCAATCGCTTGGGCGATATAAACCTTTTCATCGCCTGTTGAACGAAGTGGCAAGCGCAGCATGACTGGCAGGTAAGCGATCAGCATAAGCACCAGGACCAGGCCGATCCCGCCCCATCCGGTGCGGAATTGACTCACGCTTCGCACTACCTTGGAGGAATCTCTTTTAATCGTTTACCTGCACTGACTTAGTGACTTTGACCTCAGTCCATAGCTGAAGCTAGCAACCGAGGCATGCGGCGACAAGGCGATTAGGGTTAGGATTTGACAAATTTATGGCAAGGAATGGCAGCAACATAAACTATTCGTTAAGAAGGCCGTCCCGGGACAGGCCCTAGTATGTATTGCTGCGTCGCTACCGGAC
>Ga0315276_10001112_pt1 | contig 23962 bp, 17 predicted proteins | sample YL17G05_0_MG_FD_204542 | JGI IMG/M metagenome (GOLD analysis project Ga0315276, IMG submission 204542) | Sediment microbial communities from Yellowstone Lake, YNP, Wyoming, USA - YL17G05_0 | ecosystem: Environmental > Aquatic > Freshwater > Lake > Sediment | place: USA: Wyoming | collected... | reverse complement strand
CGGAAAAACCGCATCAGACTAGCCTAGATTTCGCGCCGGCGCAATCGGAACGGGGGCCGGTTCGTGCCCGGCGGAGTCATGCTATGATGCGATTTCATTCATCCATGGAAACCAAGAAACATCAGCCCCGGGGGGGATCCACCATGCCGGAGAAGAACCTGGAAGCTCTGCGGTTTCTGCCTCGGAAGCGGGAGACGTGGCAGGGGGGCCTGGTGAGAATGCCCCTCTGGGTGACGGAGGAGGGGCCCGAGCCGTACAGGGCCTGGGGGGGAGTCTGGGTGAGCCTGGGCGCCCAGAAGGCCCACGTGGGATCGCTCTGCCCCCCGGCCGAGAAAACCGCCGGGCAGGTGCTGGACACCTTCATCGAGCTCGCCCTGGACACCAAGCTCGCCGGCTACCTCCCGGAGCGGGTCGAAGTGGCCGGGGAAGCGGAGGCGGCGCTGATGGAGCAAACGCTCGCGCCCCTCCAGGTCACCGTCACCCGGAAGGATCGCGTATTCGGGGTCGAGAGCTTCCTCGACGCCTTCGCCCGGGCGGAGGGGAAGGGTTCCCTGGTCGTCCCCGGGATCCTGGAGCCGCCGGGGATGACCCTGGAACGGGTCGCTTCCTTCGCGGAAGCGGCGTGCCTCTTCCATCAGGGCGCTCCCTGGCACCATCTCTCCAGCCAGGACCTTCTGCGGATCGAAGGGAAGGGGTTCCCTTCGGAGTTCCGGCATGCCATCGTGATGGGGGCCGGCGGCCAGGAGTTCGGGCTGCTCCTTTTCGAGAAGCCGGCATTGCATGAGGCGATGATCTCCGACGAGGCGTCCAAGAAGATCTTCGGGGAGGCGCTCCAGGTCTCCGTCTTCTTCGGCCCGATCTACGAGCTGCCGTTGCAGGACGCCGACCTGTTCATCGACCACCGGCTCCCGGTGGCCGGGCCGAAGGCCTACCCGTGGACGGCCCGCTTCGGGCCGAAGCGGCGGGTCCGGCGGCTCAACCCCGCCTCCCTCGCCCAGGTCGAGGCGATCCTGCGGGCCCTGGCGGCGACCACGGAGCCGGAGATCGACGGCGGCCGGTGGACCCGGCTGGTCCCAACGCCGGACGGCGCCGTCGAAGTCACCCTCGTGCTTCCCGGCCTGGTGGAGCCCCCGAAGGCCGCGGCCCTCCGGGCCCCCGGGCACTTCGACCGGCGCAGCATGGAGCGGACGATGGCGGAGATCCAGCGCTTCGTCGCTGAGCACCCCGTGAAGTCGATCGACGAGATGAACCGGATGATCCAGGACAATTTCATGGGGCGTCCCGCGGATGAGATCCCTTCCACGGCCGCGACCCCGCCGGAGAAAGCCCAGGAGATCTGCTACCAGGCCTGCGAGGTCAGGGGCCGCCGGCGCGTCCATCTGGCCCGGCAGGCGCTGGAGATCGATCCCGACTGCGCCGAGGCCTACGTGATCCTGGCGGAGCAGTCGGGAGATCCGGCGGAAACGCTCCGGCTCTATGGGGAGGGAGTCGCCGCCGGCGAGCGCTCGCTCGGCCCGAAGCGCTTCAAGAGCCGCGCACCGTTCTGGGGCGACGTGACGACACGCCCCTTCATGCGCGCCCTGCAGGGACTCGCGGAGTGCTGCGAGGTGGAGGGCCGGCAGGAAGAGGCTCTCGCCCACTATCAGCGGCTCCTCCGCCTGAATCCCAACGACAACCAGGGGGTCCGCGACCCGCTGGCGGGACTTCTCCTGCGGGTGGGAGACGACGCGGGGCTCGCTGCCCTTCTGAAGCAATACCAGGAGGATGGCGGTCCGACGCTCCTCTTCGCCGCGGCGCTGAGGGAATTCCGGAGGAGCGGGGATTCGGAGGCGGGCCGCAAGGCGCTCAGCAACGCCATCAAGGAGAACCGACACGTCCCCGATCTGCTGCTGGGCCGGATGGACCTTCCCGCCGCAGGGCCTTCTTCCTATACTCTCGGCAGCCTCGAGGAGGCGGAGGTATGCGCGCTGCTCCTGCTCGAGGCCTGGAAGTCGACACCGGGCGCCATCGAGTGGCTGGAGAAGAACTCCGGGAAGCCCCGCCGCAGCCCGAAACCCCGCAGCCGCGCCTGAGACCAGTCGGGTCATGCGTGCAGGTTCTGAAGCGGGATCAGAGGCCCTTCAGCAGCCGGAAATACTTCTCCCTCGACAGACCGGCGGTCCTCAGGTTGCTGGCGATGATATCCCGGCCGACCTCATCGTACATGGGAATGATCACGGGCCGGGGGATTCCGGGCTTTGTCATCACCAAGTGGCTGCCGGCGGTCCGGTCGTGTCGAAAGCCGGCTTTCCCGAAGACTTTCTGGAGAGTTTTCCAGTGCTGGGGGATCAGGCGGGACACAGCTCGTCGGCCCGCCTTTCGACGAAGAATGGGATCGGCACCTTCAGCATCCTCACTTCCTTCGGAAGATCGGAGGCGCGGATCCTCGGCGGGGCGCGGCGAGAACCGATTTGTTTGAATCCCTGTCGCTTCAGGACTTGATCCAGCGTTCCGCGCTCGAAGCAGCTCAAGACGAAAAGCTGGATGGCTTCGACGATGTTCTCCTCCGCCTTCTCCCGGGTCTCCCCCTGGGAGTAGAGGTCGAGAACGGGACACCAGGAAATGAACCACTTCCCTTGCTTCTTGACACCGACGGGAAGCTCGAACAGGAATTGAATGGGAATCTTCAGGGAAACCTCGAATTCTTGATGGTCAGTAGATTAGTCTCGCCCTGTAATATAGCCCGTCAGCCCCACTTGGGGCAATGCTCCCTCCAGTAACGCTCAAGAGCACCTGAGCGATAGGCGAGTTCGAGAGCTTCCTCGAGCCAGGCCAGCCTCTGGGCAGGGGTGGCGGAGAGGGCCAGCCGAAGGTGATCCCTCCGGGCCCCCTCCCAGGTGGCGAATTCCCACGGATCGGTCGTGTCGTCCTGCTCAGGATTCTTCACCGCTGTTCCCCGTCAACCTGCAGCGCCAGCTACAAAGTGGATCATGGCCTATCCGCCAGGGGCGGCCCGGGCCATTTCGGGCGGATTTCCGGAATCGGTTCCAACCCTGGGGGCGGGTGCGGCACTTTAGAAGGGTGACGGCCCGGGATGTTGCGCCGGAGAGGGAAAGGATGCAGGCTCTTGCCGACCGTTTACGGGAGATGGAACCGGCGATGGCCGACCTGCTGGACGAGGCGCAACGGGGGGACGCAGCCGCTTTTGAAACCCTGTACCGGCTGCACGTGGGCCGGGTCCACGCCCTTTGCCGGAGGCTGGCGCGGGACCCAGGCCGGGCCGAGGAGCTGACCCAGGAGGTGTTCCTGAGGGCCTGGAAGCATCTCGGATCCTGCCCCGGCGGCGAGGCGCTGGCCGGCTGGCTGTGCCGGATGGCGATCCACGTGGTCCTCTCCGACAACCGGAAGCTCCGGCGGCGGTTCTGGAGGGAATCCCCTCCGGCGGACGGGGTCCTCCGGGATCGGGCCGATTCCCACGCACCACCGGGGCTGGCGCTGGATCTGGAGCGGGCCATCGCGGGGCTTCCTCCGGGGGCGCGCCAGGTCTTCGTCCTGCACGACGTGGAGGGGTTCCGGCACGAGGAGATCGGAAAGCTCCTGGGGCTCTCCCCGGGGACTTCCAAGGCCCAGCTTCACAGGGCCCGGCGGTTGCTGAAGGAGGCGCTCGGATCATGAAGCACTGCGCTGACTACGAAGAGCGACTGAACGACTGCCTGGACGGGCTGCTCTCCCCGGCGGAGAGGGCGGGGCTGGAGCGCCACCTGGAGGGGTGCGCTCCGTGCCGGGAGTTTCTCGCGGCGATTCGGGCGCTGCGGGAGCAAACGGCTTCCCTGCCCCGGAGCCTGGAGCCGGCGCGCGACCTTTGGCCGGGGATCCGGGAGGGCCTCCCGGGCCGCCGGGCCGGTTTGCCCAAATCCCGGGCCGGGTTTCCGGCGTGGCTGAGGGGATGGGGCGGGCTGGCGCCGGCCGCGGCGAGCGTCGTCCTGGTGATTCTGATAGCCGCGGCCGTGGTGATCGGCCTGCGGCGGAGCGCGGTCCCGCCAGGGCCGGGCGATGGGGGCCTCCCCGGTGCAGGTGCAGCCCGGGTCGTCCGCGCCGCAGGACAGGAACCGCTGGAAATGGCGGAGGCGGAGTACCGGGCAGCCACGGAGAAGCTCCTGGTTGCCTTGCAAAGGGAGCGGGGGGGAGCGTCGCCCGAGGCCCTGAAAGTGATCGAGGAGAACCTCCGCATCGTCGAGAGGGCCATCCAGGAGATCCACCGCGCGGCGGCAGGACATCCAGGCCGGAGGGTGGACGAGCGCATGGTTACCAACCTTTACCGGACCCGTTTCGAACTTCTGCGGCAGGCGGTGCGCCTGTTTGCGCGGGAGGGAGAGGAGAAGCAGTCATGAAGCGCGTGTTGACGGCCGTTTTTCTGAGCACCCTGGTCGCCGCCGGAACCCTGTGGGCGGCGGTCCCCATCAACGAGCACCGGGACCTCAACCCGGACGCCCTGGTCGAGGTGGAGCTGGTGGCGGGCGCGGTCAGCGTCACCGGGTGGGAGAAGTCCGAGATGGAGCTGACCGGAACCCTCGGGGACACACTCCAGAAGCTGGAGATCTCGGGCGGCAAGGACCGTCTCAAGATCGAGATCCGCCTGCCGGAGGGAAGGCACGAGGACATCGAGGGTTCGGACCTGGTGCTCCGCGTTCCCCGGGGGAGCCGGATCAGCGTGGAGACGGTCAGCGCCCCGATCACCGTCTCCGGCCTGAAGGCCCGGATCGAGCTGAACTCCGTCAGTGGAAACCTTGACGTGAAGGGAAGCCCGCGGGAGGTAAATCTCAACACCGTCAGCGGGGAAATCACACTGGAGGACGGCGCCTCCCTGGAGAACGCCAAGCTCAACTCCGTCTCGGGATCGATCGACGCCCACCTCAGCTTCCGCAGCGGCGGGAGCTTCGAGTTCAATACCGTCAGCGGCCCCATCACCCTGCGCGTGCCCGAGAAGGTCAGCGCGGAGTTCGAGGTCTCGACCTTCTCGGGGAGCATCGCCAGCGACTTCGGCGACAAGCCAATCAAGAAAAGCTCGTTCCTGCCGGCCGAGGAGGTGGAGTTCACCCTCGGGTCCGGAGGAGCACGGGTCAAGGTCAATTCCTTCAGCGGCCCGGTCAAAATCCTCAGGGAATAACCCGGCCGGCGGCTCCCCTGCCGCCTCCTTTGAAACCCTGAACCCCGCCGAGGCGGGTGTCTCCCGCCTTCCAGATCACCTCCCCCTTTCCCCCCTCGCCGATCTTCCCGGCGAGGGGGGTAGCAGCCCGGCATCCGACCGGGCTGAAGCGCGTCCGCCGCGGAATCCCCTGAAATGTGAAGCGGTTGGCGCCGGGATCTCGAAGGGGGACTTGAATTATCTGCCCGATGTGCTGTACAAGATCGGGCCACGTTTTTCACGTCGGGCTCCTACGAGACGCTTTAGAGAAGTACGTTTCGCGGCCGGGAGGGCGGTCTGGCCGCCTTTCCCGACATTTCAAACGAGGGAGTTAGAAGGATCCTGCATGGACGTCAATGCGGTTCTGCCCATTGTCCTGGCAATCAGCGTCCTGTCCCTGGGGGTGGCCGCCTTCCTGGCCCGCCAGGTCCTCGCCGCGGACACCGGCAAGCCGGAGATGAAGGAGATCTCCGACGCGATCCGGGAAGGGGCCGAGGCCTTCCTGAAGCGGCAGTACCGGACCATCGGGATGCTGTCGATCGTGGCGGCCCTGATCATCTTCGGCTACTACTTCATCAACCGGGACGTGAAGAACATCGCCGAGATGGGCTCGGGGACGGCCGTCCGGATCACCCTGTCGTTCCTCGTGGGGGCCCTCTGCTCCGCCATCGCCGGCTTCATCGGGATGTTCGTCTCCATCCGGGCCAACATCCGGACCGCCACGGCGGCCATGTCGAGCCTGAACGGCGCGCTGCGGATCGCCCTGCGCGGCGGGGCGGTCTCGGGCCTGAGCGTGGTGGCCATGAGCCTTCTGGGAGTGGGCGGCCTCTTCTGGCTCTTCGGCGGGATGCAGGACCACAGACACGTGCCGCTCCAGATCGTCGGCTTCGCGTTCGGGGCGTCGTTCGTGGCGCTCTTCGCCCAGCTCGGCGGCGGGATCTACACCAAGGCGGCGGACGTGGGGGCCGACCTGGTGGGGAAGGTCGAGGCGGGGATCCCCGAGGATGACCCGCGCAACCCGGCGGTCATCGCCGACCTGGTGGGGGACAACGTGGGCGACTGCGCGGGGCGCGGCGCCGACCTGTTCGAGTCCACCGCGGCGGAGAACATCGGGGCGATGATCCTGGGGATCGCGCTCTACCCGGTCTTCGGGATGGGCGGGATCCTCTTCCCGCTCCTGGCCCGGGCCTTCGGCCTCATCGCCACCATCGTGGGAATCTTCACGGTGAAGTGCCGCGAGGACGAGGACCCGATGAACGCCCTGAACCGGGGTTACCTGGTGACGACGATCCTGGCCATGGGCGGGTTCGCCGCCGCCGTCTACCTTCTGCTGAAGCCGGTGGCCGGGGCCACCGCCACGTTGAACCAGGGCTACCTGCTCCTGGCCGGGATCATCGGGATCGCGACGGCCTACGCCTTCGTCTGGATCACCCAGTACTACACCGAGTACAAGTACCGCCCCGTCCAGACCATCGCGAACGCGTCGCGGACCGGGCCCGCCACCAACATCGTCAGCGGCCTGGCGGTGGCGTTCGAGTGCACCGGATTGCCGGTCCTCACCATCTCGGCGGCGCTGATGGGCTCCTACTGGTGCGGAAAGATGGCGCTGCCGGGCGTTGCCGGCGCCGGGCTCTACGGCACCGCCATCGCCACCATGGGGATGCTGGCCCCCTGCGCCTACATCCTGGCCATGGACACCTTCGGACCCATCACCGACAACGCGGGCGGGATCATCGAGATGTCGAAGCAGCCCGAGGCGATCCGGAGGAAGACCGACCGGCTGGACGCGGTGGGGAACACCACCAAGGCGCTCACGAAGGGATACGCCATCGGCTCCGCGGCCCTGGCGGCGTTCCTGCTGTTTAGGGCCTACCTCGACGAGGTGCAGAAGATCACCGGCTTTCCCATCGGCGTGGACCTGACGCGCGTCCCGGTCTTCGTGGGGGGCCTCATCGGCGCGACGCTGATCTTCGTCTTCAGCGCCCTGGCCATCCGGGCGGTGGGCGAGGCGGCGCAGGTGGTCATCGGCGAGGTGCGGCGGCAGTTCAAGGCCGACCCCGGGATCATGGCGGGGACGTCGAAACCCGATTACGCCCGGTGCGTGGACATCGTCACCCGGGCCGCCCTGAAGCAGATGGTGGCGCCGGGGCTGCTGGCGGTGCTGACGCCGGTGGCGGTGGGCTTCTTCTTCAAGTTCCTCTCCGACACGGGGCAGATCGGCGCCGAGTCGGTGGCGGGCCTCCTGATGGTCGGGACGATCGCGGGGATCCTGATGGCCCTTGTCATGAACAACGGCGGAGGGGCCTGGGACAACGCCAAGAAGTACATCGAGTCGGGCCTGTTCAAGGTGGACGGCGTGGTGGTCGGCAAGGGGTCGGACCCCCACAAGGCCGCGGTGGTCGGAGACACGGTGGGCGACCCCTTCAAGGACACCGCCGGCCCGTCGCTGCACGTCCTGATCAAGCTGCTCTCGACGATCACCCTGGTGCTGGCGCCGTTGTTCATTGGTTAGTGGAGGTGATCGGCAAGGCGTTGCCCGGCGCGGGGTCGGGGCAAGCCCGAACCCCGCCCGTGGCCCACAGGCGCCCCTCCGGCGATCTCGCAGTCCTAGCCCGCTGGAGGTGATCGGCAAGGCGTTGCCCGGCGCGGGGCCGGGGCAAGCCCGGACCCCGCCCGTGGCCCAGGTGCCACTCCCGGTGAGCCGGGGGCGCGCCCCCGGCCACCTGACGGAAATTTCGTTCTTGACATCCCGCCTCGGGGCGTCCTATCGTTGCCCCACGTCGGAACCACGACGCTTGCAACCGGGAGGCGGGCCCGTCCTCGATGGTTGCGCCGCCCGGGGCCGTTCTCTCGCAGCTCATTCTTATCCTGTGCGTGTCGGCGGTCTGCCGCCGTTTCGACGGCAATGGATCGTGGCGGGTCGGCTCATCTCCATCCCGCCCCGCGAAGGAAGCCACCGTCCCCTCGTGACACGGGAGCAGGCGCAATCGATAAGTCAACAGCAGTACCTCAATCGGGGAGCGCGACCATGGGCATGAAATGGTCCGGCTGCGGTGTGCTCCCGGTCCTGGCAGCCCTCTGTCTGCTCGGAGCCTTCGCCGGCCGCCTGACGGCGCAAGAGGCTCCGGCGAAGGCGGAGGAGGGGGCGCCGGGATCGGGAGGCTTCGTTGGGGCGGAGATGTGCGCCAACTGCCACGACGAGGTGGCGGCAGCGCTCAAGAAAAATCCCCACGGGAAGACGGGGGTCGCGAATTGGGAAGGCGCGACGGGCTGCGAGTCCTGCCACGGCTCCGGCGCCGCCCACGCGCAGGAGGGGGACAAGACGAAGATCCGCAATCCGAAGAATCTCGCGACCGCCGAGGCGTCCGCCGTCTGCCTCTCCTGCCACGAGCGGGGGGACCGGACCCACTGGACGGGAAGCCCCCACGAGGGGCGCGACGTCTCCTGCCTCTCCTGCCACAGGATTCACCATGAGGGGACTCCTCCGGCCGGGCTCTTCGCGAAGAAGACGGAGTTCGACACCTGCACCTCCTGCCACCTGAAGAAGAAGGCGACGCTGATGCGGTCGTCCCACATGCCGATGCGGGAAGGGCAGATGACCTGCAGCTCCTGCCACAACGTCCACGGCAGCGCGGGACCGTCAATGCTGAAGCAGTTTTCGGTGAACGAGAACTGCTACGCCTGTCACGCCGAGAAGCGCGCCCCGGTGCTCTGGGAGCACCCGCCGGTGAAGGAGAACTGCGCCTCCTGCCACGATCCCCACGGGTCGCTCCACCCGAGGCTCCTGGTGGCCAAGCAGCCGCGCCTCTGCCAGCAGTGCCACGATGAGACGCGGCATCCCACCCAGCCTTACTCGGACGCCTCCTCGGCGCCCGAGTTCTTCCCGAACAGTCGGATGTTCGATCGAGCCTGCATGAACTGCCACTCGCAGATCCACGGATCGAACCATCCCGCCGGCGTTCGGTTTATCCGGTAAGGGGGGAGAAATGACCATGAAGATTCCCGCTCGCGCGCGCCTCGGAATTCTGCTGGTCCTCTGCCTCGCAGGTGCCTCCGCCGCCCTTGCCGGGGAAGGACCCTCCACCGCGGAGGGAGAGGCCACCTTCGGACCCCAGTGGTTCGCGTCGGAGGACCCCAACGACTCGGCCAAGTTCGGCGAGTACCGGGAAGTCCCCAACGGCTTCGTGCTGGAGCAGTTCCTCTTTTCCTGGACGCCGGGGCCGGGCTATTTCCTCGACCTGGCGGCCCGGGACGTCTCCCAGCTTGACCAGAGGATCGCCCTGGATCTGGGAAAGCTGGACCTCTGGAGTTTCACCTTCAACTGGGCGGAGAATCCGCGCCGCTGGACGGACCACGCCACGCAGCTTTTCAAGGACCAGGGAAGCGGCGTCTTCACTCTGAACGACACCTTCCAGGGGGCGGTCCAGGCGGCGCCGGCCTCCGCGGACACCACCCCGGCCGACGGGCAGTGGGACACCGGGACGAAGGGGGCGCTGATCAAGAGCGCCATCCAGACCAGCGCCTCCCCGGTTTTCGTCGGCTACCAGCGGCAGACCGGAAGCCTCGGGGCGCAGTTCACGCCGACCCGGAACTGGACCTTCCGATTCGACGCCGAGCGGGAGCGCCGGGGCGGCACGACGCCCCAGTCGCTGGGGATGTACTTCTCGCTGGCCCCGGCCGAGGCGGCGGCGCCCGTGGACTTCAAGACCGACTTCGCCTCGGTGAACGCCGAGTACGCGCGGGACAGATGGAACGTGGGGGCGCAGGTCCTCGTCTCGGAATTCCAGACGGGGATCGAGTCGATCCTCTGGGACGACCAGCTCTACCTCACCGACACCGCGGTCAACGCCGACACCGCCTATCCGGCCCGGGGACGCCTCACGCCCTGGAGCAACAGCGACCTGTGGAAGTGGGTCGTCCACGGGGGCGTGAGTTTCGCCGGCCACAGCCGGCTGGACGCCACCTACTCCCGGAGCGAGACCACCCAGGACGACCCGTTCCTCCCGATGACCACGAACACGCTGCTCTCCCCGGCGGCGCTCCCCGCGCAGAGCCTGGACGGGAAGTACGAGAGCAACCTGGGAGCGGTCACGCTGTCGTCCCGGCCCCTGAAGTGGATGCGCTTCAAGGCCTGGTACCGGGACTACACTTACGACAACAGGACCCCGAGCCTGGTTTTCACCGACTACGTGATGACCGACTACCAGTTCCCCCTGTGCGGAAACGCCAACGCCTGCGGGGCCACCACCAACCGGATCTCGCGCCGCAACCTCCCCTACGGCTACGAGAAGACAAATTTCGGCGCGGTGGCGGGCTTCACGCCATGGAAGTGGATGGACGCCACCGTCGGCTATGAGCGGGAGACCCTGGACCGGAACATCGCCGCGGTGAAGTCCTCCGACGAGGACATCGTCAAGCTGACGCTGGACTTCGACCTCAACAACTGGTTCGCGGCCCGGGCCACTCTCCGGCACCAGGAGCGCCGCGCCGACCACTACGACGCGGAGTACAACCTGGAGTCGTTCCCCATCGGCGAGGCCTACGTGGCCGCCGCCAACGAGGGGATGCGGAGGTTCATCTGGACCGACCGGGACCGGGACTCGGGAAGCCTCCTGGTGGAGGTCTCCCCCGGGCCCGCCTGGTCGATCTTCGCCGAGGCGACCTACGCGAAGGACGACTACTTCGACCCGGCGACGGGGCGGAAAGTCGGCGGGTCGGAGGTCGTCTCGGAGGACCGGAACTTCGACACCGTTCCGGAGACCTACACCCTCCTTCTGGCGGGCCGGACCGACGACAAGACGACCTCGTACACGCTGGGAGGAACCTACGTCCCGAGCCGGCGGTTCGACCTCTTCGCCGACTACACTTGGGAGACGACCGAGTTCGGCATGTCGAGCCGGTACCGGACGCCCACCGGGGGGATCGGCACCGACAATCCCCTGGACGACTGGAGCAGCGATGCCAGGGACACTTACGACACCGCCAATCTGGGCTTCGACGCCACGCTGACGAAGGACGGGAAGTGGCGGCTGACCGGCCTCCTCTCCCGGTCGGTGGGGAAGGGGGACATCCGCACCGACTTCGTCGCCGGCGGGAACGCCAGCAGCGACACCACGCTGACGCGGTTTCCCCAGATGAAGACGACCCTCTCCCTGGCCCAGCTGGCGCTCAAACGCGCCATCAAGGACAACCTGGACGTCAGCCTGCGCTATTGGTACGAGAAGTGGGACGAGGACAACTTCGCCAGCGACCGGATGCAGCCCTACATGGGAGACCCGGGCAACGACGCCGGCTCCCAGGGGGCGGTGTTCCTGGGGATGGATTTCGCCAACTACACGAACCACATCCTGGGTTTCATGGTGCACTACGCGTTCCGCTGAAGCGGATCCGTCAGCCGGCCTCCGATCCAACCTCAAGACAGGGCTTGACTTCCCTTCTCGCCCCGGACTATAAGTTCCGGAATTGATGGGTCGCCCAACCTCGAGGGAGGAGCCATGATGAAGAACCATCCCTATTCATTCAGACGGGTCTTCGGCCCGGGAATCTGCCTCGCGGCGCTTCTGGCGCTGGCGGCGACTCCCGCTGCGGCGGCCGGTGACGAGGTGAAGGGATGGATCCTGGGCCTGGACCTGGCCCTCACCCAGCCCGGCGGCCTCGATCAGGAATACGCCTTCGAGGGCAGCATCCTGACCACGCCGATCCAGGGGAGGCGCCATCTCCTCGACAACGACCCCAAGGCCACCACCCGCATCAGCGCGGGCTACAACTTCGGGCTGGACCTGGGAAGCCTGGAGGTTTCCTACTGGGGATTCGACAACGACGACGGCCGGTCCGGCGTCATGAGCGGCGAGGTGTATCCCACCGTCTTCGGCTACGCCTACTACGGCTTCACCAGCGCCTACCTGAGCAGCCCTTACGGCGTGAAGACCCGGGCGGAGTCCAGCGTGCAGGCCACCAGCCTGGACGTGGATTATTCCCGGGCGCTGGACGTGGGGAGCAACTTCACGTTCCGCTGGCTCGCGGGGCTCCGGAGCGTCACTTTCGAGGAGGAGGTGACATTCGAAGGCTCGGCCACCGACTCTTACGGCTACGGCTACTCCATCACCCAGAAGCGGCACGTGGACTCCAGCGCTTTCGGGGTCAAGGTGGGAGGCCGGGGATCCTTCGGCTTCACGAAGCGCTTCAGCCTGGAGGGGGGTCTCGCCGTCAGCCTGCTCCAGGCGAACGTCAAGGGGGACTCCAGACAGACGATCGACTTCAGCGATCCGGTCGACCCCTTCACGGTCTCATGGCAGAACCGGGCGGATGTGGATTCCGGCCGGGGGCAGATCCTGGATCTGGATCTCAAGGGAGTCTGGACCGAGGGACCGCTGAGCGTTTACCTGGGCTACTCGGCTTCCTCGTGGGAGGGGCTGGTGCGGGATCCCAACCCGCCCCGCTCCACCGTTTACCCGCTCATCGCCGGCCGCGGCCGGGACAGCGTCTCGTTCACCGGCTTCAACGTCGGCATCATCTATCGTTTCGGCGCCCGGCGCCTCGCCGCGCCGTAACCGCCGATTGCGCCCTGCACACCGAGCTTTCCCCGGCGGGGAAAGGAGGTGAGCGCGGATAGACCCGCCCGTCGAAGAGCAACGGCTTCGCTCAACTGAAGGTTTAAACCTTCGTAATTCTCTTGGGGGGGAATTGATGCACGTTTGCAGATTCTCAGCGCTTCGGGCGACCCGCTGGGCCGCCGTCGTGCTTGCCGTCCTCGCGATGGTGGCGGCGGCCGCTCCGGCCCGCGCCGCGGGGGACGAGGACACCAAGGGTTGGTTCCTCGGTCTTGACTTGGCCCTCACCCAGCCCAACGGTCTGGATCAGCATTACGCCAACCACATCGAGTGGCCCGGCGGAGTGGTCTTTGACCAAGCCGAGCGGCTGGTTCTGGACAACGACGCGGACCTCACCGGCACCCTGAAGTTCGGGTACGGCTTCGGCAACGGCAACGGGACCCTCCAGGTCTCCTACTGGGGCTTCGACAACGAGGACACGATCGAGGACTCGCTGCCGGGTGGCCTCTACCCGTCCCTCTTCGGCTACGGCTACTACGGCGGAATCTACCTCTACAACTCCGCCGGCGTGGACTTCAGGGCCAAGGCGAAGACGAAGGCCTCCACCTTTGACGTGGACTACCTCCGCTCCTACGCGGTGGGCAAGAAGACCACGGTGACGTGGCTGGCCGGGCTCCGTTCCGCCACCTTCGAGCAGATCCAGGACTTCACGGGGACGGATGACGGCGGCTACTACATTTACACCCAGCACAAGAACTTCAAGTCCACCGCCCTGGGCCTTCGGCTTGGCGCCGCGGTCAATTTCGGCTTCACCGAGCACTTCAGCCTGGCGGGAAGCACCGCCTTCTCGTTCCTCCAGGCGGACACGGAGGGTGATTCCAACCAGTACCTTCCGTACTACGACGCCTACGAAATCAACCATGGTGAGGACGACAACGTCCGGGGAGAGATCCGGGACTACGACCTGAAGGCGGTCTGGACCTACGGGCACCTGGACTACTTCGTCGGCTACTCCATGTCCAACTGGGACGGGATGGTCGTTGACCCGGTGCCGGCGAACGAGGGGGGCTACTATGCGCAAGGCTCTATGGCCTCCCGAAGCAGGAACAGCATCGCGTTCAACAGCCTGCACGCCGGAGTGACGTTCAAGTTCGGCGGCGGCAAGTAGCCCGTCATCTCCTGACGGACTCCGCAACGAGGGGCGGCTCACCCGAGCCGCCCCTCTTCATTTTCCCCGCCTCCCCATTCCACCGCACCCCTTGGCGTAGCCCCGCTGGTCCTGTCGCCGCGTCCCGTCCCTTCGCCGTCGGGGCACGAACGATTGAGGCTGTCCGCTGCCCCTCCGGCTCCAGGGTCCGGGCCCGCGGCGTAGCGAGAGAAGGCCCGCTCCCAAGGCCCCCGGTGAGGTGCAGGGAAAAACGGAGAGGGATTTTCTCAGCCGCCGAGGGAGGAGAGGAGGCGGCGGACGTCCTCCTGGTCCGGCTCCAGGCTCAGCGACCGCCGGAACGCCTGTGCCGCCTGCTGCTTGAGCCCCCGCTTCATGTAGATCTCCCCGAGACTCTTGAAGACCCGCGGGATGTCCCCCTGGATCGTAGCCGCACGCTCCAGGTGGGACTGGGCCTTCTCCAGGTCCCCCGTGCGCAGGAACGTCTCCCCCAGGGCGATGTGGGCCCGGAGGTTCTCCGGATCGATCTTCAGGACGTCCTTGAACACCGCGATCGCCTCGTCCCGCTTCTGGAGCATCAGGTCGGTCAGCGCGAGCCCCAGGCGCGGCTCCACCGACTCCGGCTCGAGATTCGCCCAGCGCTCGAAGGCCGGCCCCGCCCCGGCGAAGTCCCCCGTCTCGAAGAGGAGCGTGGCCAGGTTCCCCTGCGCCACCGGCCACTCCGGGTCGGCCTTCACGGCCCGCTGGAACTCAGAGATGGCCCCCGCCCTGTCCCCCTTCAGCGCCAGGAGCGTCCCGAGGCTGTTGCGCAGAATCGGGTTCTCCGGGCGGATGGCGAGCGCCTTGTCGTAGAGCGCCCTCGCCTCCTCCAGCCTCCCCTTCTCCTGAAGACAGAGCCCCAGGTTGTTGTAGGCGCCGATGTACTGGGCGTCGCAGCGCAGCGCCTCCCGGTAGGCCTCCATCGCCTTCTCCGAATCGCCGCGCTTCCGGTGGATGTTGCCGATGTTGTTGAACTCCACCGGGCTGACGGGCGCGATCTCGACGACCTTGCGGAACTCGGCGAACGCCCCCTCGTCGTCTCCCCGGCGCTGCAGCAGCTCGCCGAGCTTGGAATGGGCCGGGGCCAGGGACGGGTCAATGGCAAGGGCCTTCCGCAGGCTCCCTTCCGCGCCGGCGGAGTCCCCCTGCTTCGACTGGATCCCCGAGAGGATCAGCAGCGCCGCCTTGTTGCCCGGGTCCCCGGAGAGGGCCCGGTCGGCGTAACTCCGCGCCTTCTCCAGGTCCCCCTTCTGCATCCAGGCCCGGGCCAGGTTGACCTGGACCATGGCCCCCACGTCGCCGCCTTCGGTGGAGAGGGCCTTCTCGAAGTCGGCGATGGCGCCGTCCACGTCCCCCTCGTCGAGGGCCATGATCCCGCGGTTGTTGTGGGCCGTGAGACGGTCGTCGCCGATGTAGCCGAGGGAGCGGAGCTTCTCGATCACGGCGGCATCGTCGGCGGATGCGACGGTCTCCCCTTCGGCGGGGGCCTGGCGGATGCCGCCGTAGGAGTCGATCCAGGCCACCGGGTGCCGCTCCAGGAACTCCGGCTCCAGCGCCTCGGTGAGGGGCTGGCCGTCCATGTCCCGGGCCACCGGCAGTCCGAAGAGGGTGAGGACCGTGGGGGCCACGTCGAGGACCGACGCGGCGGCCAGCGTCGTGCCGGGGCGGACGTCTCTCCCCGCCAGGAGGAGCATCCCCACCGGCGTGTGCCACTCCGCCGCCTTCCCCTGCTCGATGGTGGAGTCGCTGTTGGGGGGGCGGTCGGTGTCGAACTTGAAGCCGTGGTCCGAGGCCATGACGATGCCGGCGTCGTCCCCCACGGCGGCCACGATCTCCCCGATGAAGCGGTCCTGCCGCTCGTAGTACCGATCGATGATCCCGCCGAACAGCTCCATGTCGGACGGCGAGGTCCCCGGCAGCAGCGGCGGGCGGTACTTCATGAAGAGGTGGGAGGTGGTGTCGGGCCCCTCGTAGTAGATCATCTTCAGCGGCGCGTCCGGCTCCCGGAAGCGCTTCAGCGCCACGGCGTGGTAGGTCTCGCCGGCGGCGATGACGGTGCGGAAGCGGTCCAGGAGGTCCCTCTGCTCATCAGTGAGCGAGGCGGGGAACCGGCCGCCCGGGAGAAACCAGGCCACCTCCTCGTCGGTGACGTCGCCGGGGGCCTTGATGAGGGGGCGCACCTCCTCCATCAGATCCGCGGGGTAGGTCTTGCCGCGGTTCTTCGCCGGGTCGGCGCTCTTCCAGTCCTCCTTTATGGAGTCCTCGAAGAGCTGGAAGGCGACCCGGTCGGTGACGATGCTGCCGCGCACCGTCTCGGCGGGCCAGGTGGCCCACCATCCCACCACGCTCACGCCGATCCCCTGCCGGCTCAGGAGCGTCCAGAGGGCCGGCACCAGGCGCATGGCGCTGGTGACGGGGACGAGCCCTCCGGTGTCCCGGGCGGTGACGACGAAGTCCACGATCCCGTGGCGGGCCGGCTTCACGCCGGTGGCGATGCTGGTCCAGATGACGGGCGAGAGGATGGGGCGCAGGGTGCGGAGGTTCGCCCGGGCGCCGCGGGCCGTCAGCTTCGCCAGGTTGGGCATCCTCCCAGCGCGGATGAGGGGATCGATGATCCGCCAGTCGAAGGAGTCCACACCGATGACCACCACCTTGCGGTCGAGGGGCGCCGCGCCGACCTGGAGGATGCTCCCGGAGGCCTCGCCGACGCCGGCGGTCTGGAAGATCCGCAGCCCCTCGATTCTCAGTCCCTCCCGCGCGACCGCCTCCTTCAGCGCCCCCCGCACGCCGCCGGAAAGCTCGGGATCGCGGTTGCGCACCAGGTCGTAGGAGACCGAGGCGAGGCGATCGGCGGTCTGCTTCCGCAGGAGATCCGCGAGCCACGTCCGCTCGTAGCCGGGACCGCGCAGGCGGTGGAGATCCAGGACCCGTTCGGCGGGGATCCGGTAGGCCAGCTCCGACTCCACCTCCACCTTCGCCCCTTCCCGGCTCCGGGCCGCCCTCTCGCCGCTCAGATCCACCCGCAGCTTCGCCTGCGAGGAGGGGTACTCGGAGATCCGTCCCACGAAGCGGGGGACGAAGCGCCAGCCGGCCGGGACGATGCGGGGGGCGGAGCCGAAGACGGGGTAATCCAGGACGAAGTATCGCTCCGCCGCCTGGAGGTGGCGGAACGAGAAGGCGGCATAGACCGCCGCCAGAAGGATCAGGACCAGGAGGAGGACACGGCTTCGGGCCATGTCCGGAATCCTACCATAGGGGAAAGCAGACGCTCACCGGACGGATGAGGCCGATGCGCATCCGATCCATGGACCGAGCGGGTAGACCCGGAAAGGCGATGATGATATTTTCCCAATCATGTGTACGAATCGGATCGGCCCGGCCATTCTCCTGCTCGTCCTTCTCGCCGCCGGTTGCGCCACGCCCTCCACTCGGCAGCACCGGATTCGCGACGCCGCGTCCTGGCCTTCGGGAGAGCGCCTGCGGCAGTCGTGCGTGACCGCCCTGAAAAGCCCCGGCACCTGGGTCCCCGCGGCGGCCGCCGCGCTGATGACCGTGGACGACTGGGATCAGAAGATTTCCCGGTGGGCCGTGGAGGAGACGCCGGTCTTCGGCTCCGGCCGGAGCGCCCGCGACGCCAGCGACAATCTTCGCACCGCTACCCATCTCGCGATGATGGCGACCGCCCTCGCCCCCTCGGGCGAGGAGTACACCTGGGAATGGAGATTTCAGCGCCTCGGCGTCGAGGAGGCGGGAGCCCTCATCAACAGCAACTTCACGGACATCCTGAAGGAGGCCACGGAGCGAAAGCGGCCGGACGCCTCCAACTACGCCAGCTTCCCTTCCTCGCACAGCTCCAGGGCGTTCAACTACGCCACGTTCGCGTCCCGGAACCTGGATACCATGGACCTGGGCGACGCTGCGCGGAGAGGGTTCCGGATCGGCTTCTACACGCTGGCGGCGGGGACCGCATGGGCCAGGGTCGAGGGGGAAAAACATTATCCTTCGGACGTCCTCGCCGGAGCGGCCCTCGGGCATTTCATGGGCCTGCTCCTCCATGACGCCTTCCTGGGCCGGAACGAGGGGGCCGCGGTCGACGTGCAGTTGCGACGGGACGGGGCTTCCCTGGCCGTGCGGCTGCAGTATTGAATAGCGTTCGGGACGGGGTCCGGTGTCCCCGGATCGCGCGACCCTGCTCCGGATTGGATCGCTAGCAGCGCTCGACCGTCACCGAATGGAGGACCCGCCGCCAGCCGACGCTGCTGTTCTCCGCGCAGAAATCGAAGAAGTCCACAGCCTTCCTCAACGCTTCCTGCGGCGACCCGGCTCCCGGGTAATCCTGGCTGAGTGAGAATTCCCGCGGACATTGTGGGTTGCGCTCCTGGAACTCCGGCTCGGTGTAGACGATTCGCACCCGGTAACCCGGCAGACCGGGACTCGAGATCCCGGACGGCTCGGGGGCCGCGACGGCCCGATCGCTCTGCCGGCGATCCCGCTTTCCGTTTCGGCAACGCTCCCCGTGGTTGCTCACGCTTCCTCCCCATTGGATGACTGTCCGTCCTCAGTGCCGGCAAGATAGGTCCCGGATCCGCACGGATCAAGAATGTATGTGATTATGTCGAAGGCCCTACCTGGGCGGATGAAGGCGCCTTGCTGCGGGAGAGAATCGCGGGATGCGAGAGTCGGACGAGCGGGTAGGAGCCGTGCTTTTTCGGGCCGCGCTCCGACCGGCGTGACGGAAGGATGGCCACGCCGGCGCGATGGATTCGTGGAGATCTTGACGCGCCCGGATGGGGAGAGGGTCTCAGGACTTCAGGACGTGGCCTTCGGATTTCGCCACGTAGGCGGAACCCAGGCACCGAGGGGGCGGGCACCCGGGATCCCACGGACTACGACAGGTAGAAATCTATGATGATGGTGAAATAGGCGTTGACGGGCACGCCGTTGCGTGTGGCCGGCTTGTAGCGCCACTTGCCGACCGCCTCCACGGCGGCCCCCGCCAGCCATTCTCCTCTCTCGGGCATCTGGAGAACAACGATCCCGTCGGGAACCCCGTCGGTCCGGATCACGGCCTGGAGCAAGATTTTGCCGGAGAGCCGTTCTTTCCTGGCGCTTTCCGGGTAGATGGGATTGGTTATCGAAAGGAGCTCAGGGTTACCTACTTCATCAAATCCGGCATAGAAGATCTTCCCGATGTCGGGCCCGCTCCCCTGCTTGAGAGGAGTCACGCCAATCACCAGCGCATCCCCCGATGAAGAAGAGAGCGGGACGACGAGGGCCACCGTCCCCAGGTCGGACACCCGCAAGGCGGCGTCGAGCAGCTCCTCGCCCCGGTCGGTCTCGGCACGGAGGGAAATCCGGCTCCAGCCATGCCCCAGCACTTCTGCCTGGAATGACACATCCACCAGCTCTTCGCCCAGCGCTGTGCGGAAACGGTGCGCTCCGCCCTCGACGGAAGCCCCGTTCTTCACGACGACTCCCGGCAGGGGCTCGATCTCCCTGGCGTCGAGCGCCTCCCTCAGAGCCTCGGCCTGATCAGCGCGGCCCCAGAGCTCCCGCGCCGAGAGCGGGATGATCGTCTCGCTGGTGTGGAAGAGGGCCGACCCGGCAGGTCCGCTCTCCAGCCGTACCCGCAGAAACCGGAGGTGGTACAGACGAGTCTCGGAGAGATCCAGGATCGCCCAATTCTTCAGCGCCGGTCCCTCCGGGCGGGCGCCGCTCTCTCCGTCCCGGGCCGCAACCCCGGACGGCAGGCGGGCAGGAAGCACCAGGAGAACCAGGAGCAGGACCCCGATCTGCGTGACGGCTCGAAGACATGTTCGCATCGTGTTCCCTCCTTGCTCAGGGCCGCCCTGCGGGCGCGATCACACTGCTTATCATTAACGCCGCCGGAGCCTGCACGGCCCGGTCCGGCTCTGTCCCCATAGCGGTGGACCGGGGCGCCATCAGCACAAGAGCGTCCGCGCCCGGCACCTCCATGACCCTGGGTTCGACCGTCTTTCCCCGCACCCGGAGGTGCTCCACGACGAACAGGGGCGAAGACGCCGTCTCGGGCGCGACGAGACGATTCGAGACCAGCCAGGCTCCGGCCGCGGCGATGATCAGGACGGCAGCCGCCAGAGCAACCTTCAGGCGGGTCATCTTCGGGCCGGCCTCCCCCACCCGGAGATCACGGGGGGGCGGAGGCGTTGGGACGAGCCTGGACAGGGTCTCCACGGCCCGGCGCACGGGATCGGTATCAACAGTCACGATTTCTCCTTCACGGCCCGCTCCAGGGCAAGGCGGGCGTGGCGCAGGTGGGACCGGACCGTCTCTTCCAGCAGCCCCAGCGCTTCCGCCGCCTCCCGGATGGGCAGACCGGAAAGCTGCGTGATCACCCAGACCCGGCGCCGAACCGGTGTCAGACCGGCGGTCAAGCGGTCAAGAGTCCGCTTCGCCTCTTCCGCCTCCAGCGCCTCATCCGGCCGGGTCACGGACCTGGGCCGGCCCTCCCCCGCCAACCGCGACAGCGCCAGCCCCAGACGCCTGCGGGCCCGGTGCCAGTTGGAAGTCCGGCTCACCAGGATCCGGTGCGTCCAGACCTCGAATGGAGCCCGGGACCCATCGAATCTCCCGAAATTTCTGAAAGCGGAGAGCAGCGATTCCTGGACCACGTCCTCGGCCTCCTCGATCGGAACACCCAGCGCGATGGCCGCCCGAATCAACCTGCGCGCCTGGCCCGCCCAGAGATCCTCCGCGGCCCCGGGAACCCCCTCCCGAACCGCCCGCACCAGCCTTTCGACTCCGGTTTCATCCGGGAGGTGGTCCCCCTGCCGGCTGGTCAGCGGGGGGGCGTCGGTGCTAGCGCAGTTCGCCATCACCCACCTCATACACCGGAAGTCCGGAAATGTGCAACGAGGCGAGAGAGGACTTGCTCCGGCGTTCTGCCGGGAGCCGTGCCCCGGTTGAGACGATGCCGTCCAGGGGGCCCGTCCGCCGAAGCGGCGCGCATTAAGCGCCGGGGACGGCAAAGGGATTCGGAGAAATCGAACGGAGGAGAGGCTAGCAGCGCTCGACCGTCACCGAATGGAGGACCCGCCGCCAGCCGACGCTGCTGTTCTCTGCGCAGAAATCGAAGGGGAGAGGGTCTCAGGACTTCAGGACGTGGCCTTCGGATTTCGCCACGTAGGCGGCGGCGGTGATGTCTCCGGTGACGTTGAGGACGGTGCGGCACATGTCGAGGATCCGGTCCACGCCCAGGATGATGCCGATCCCCTCGGCAGGGACGCCCACCGTCACCAGCAGCGCCATCACCAGCGGCAGCGAGCCGCCGGGCACGCCCGCCGTCCCGATCCCCGCCAGGATCGAGAGGAGCACCACCGTGATCTGGCTTGCGATGGAAAGGTGGATCCCGAAGAACTGGGCCAGGAAAAGGACGGTGATCCCTTCGTAGAGGGCGGTGCCGTTCTGGTTCAGGGTGGAGCCCAGCGTCAGGACGAACCCTCCGATCTGCCGCGGGATCCCCAGCTCGGCTTCCGCGACCCGGAGCGTGGTGGGGAGGGTGGCGTTGCTCGAGGAGGTCGAGAAGGCGGTGACCATCACCTCGCGGATCCGGGCGAAGAAGACCGTGGGGGGATACTTCACGACGACCTTCAGCATCACGGAGTAGGTCACGAACTGGTGGATCGCCAGCCCCGCCAGGACCGTGGCCACGTAGAGGCCCAGCTTCGCCAGGACGTCGAGGCCCGAGCGCGCCATCAGGGTGAAGAGGAGCGCCGCCACGCCGTAGGGGGCCAGGCGCATGGCGATGTCGATCGCCTTCATCACCACATCGAACACGGCCTGGAGCCAGACCAGAAGCGGCTCCGCCTTCTTCCGGTCCACCAGCGTCACGGCAATCCCCAGGAAGAGGGCGAAGACCATCACCGCCAGGATGTCGCCCCGGAAGGCGTTCACCATCGCCTCGACCGGGTTCTGGGGGATCAGGTCCAGGAAGATCTGCAGCCCGGCCTTGGGCGCCGGCGGCCTCTCGACGTCCCGCGAGGACTTCCCCATGACTTCCATCAGCGCCGCGCGCGAGGTGTCGGAGAGCCCCGCCCCGGGCTTCACCAGGTTGGCCAGGGTGACGCCGATCAGGACGGAGATGGAGGAGAGGACCAGCGTGAACCCGAGGGTCTTGAGCCCCACCCGGCCGAGGCGCCGGACGTCCCCCAGCTCCGCCACTCCCAGCGTCAGGGCGGAGACGACGAGGGGGATGACCACCATGAAGATCAGGCGCAGGAAGATCTGGCCGGCGGGATAGGAGACGTTGTCGACGAAGCTCCGGAGGGCCGGGCTGTCGCCCATCGTCAGGTTCGCCGCCACCCCGGCCGCCGCCCCGGCGATCATCCCGATGAAGATCTTGGTGTGGAGGGGGACGCCCTTCTTCGCCGCTGTGGCAGGGGGATCGGGCGGACGCGCGCCGGTGCTCACAAATCCCGGCGTCTGGGGCGCCTCGACCATCGGAGGGACCTCCCTCGATCTGCGGAAACCGCCCGGAGAAGCGCCGCCTAGCCTAGCACAGGAGAGCGGCGCGTTGATGCCGCTTGCGGGGGTGGCTATGATGGAGTCCGTTCGCGGCCGGAGCAACCGGACCCTTTTCGAGCGAGAGACCCACCATGCTGGCAAAAAGCTATCCCTACTACCTGGCCAACCGGCCCGAGGCGCCCAACGCGGATCTGGTCGTTGCCGACAAGTACACCGGCGAGACGGCCACGCGCGTGGCGCTAGCCGACGCCCGGGCCATCGACCGGGCCATCGCAGCGGCGGTGGCGGCCGCGGAGCCGATGCGCCGGCTGGCGGCCTGCGACCGGCAGGAGATCCTGCAGCACTGCGTCCGGCGCTTCGAGGAGCGCTCCGCCGAGCTCGCCGAGGCGCTCTGCGTCGAGGCGGGGAAGCCGATCAAGGACAGCCGCGGGGAGGTGACGCGGCTCATCGACACCTTCCGGGTCGCATCCGAAGAGGCGACGAGAATTTACGGCGAGGTCCTTCCCCTCGACATCACGCCGAGGGCCCGGGGGTACGCCGGGATGTGGAAGCGCGTCCCGGTGGGGCCCTGCTCCTTCATCTCCCCCTTCAACTTCCCGCTGAACCTGGCGGCCCACAAAATCGCCCCGGCGCTGGCAGTGGGGTGCCCCTTCGTCCTGAAGCCCGCGAGCCTCACGCCGGTGGGGGCGCTTCTCATCGGCGAGATCCTGGCGGAGACCTCGCTCCCCGAGGGGGCCTTCTCCATCCTCCCCTGCCGGCGCGACGGCGCCTCGCAGTTCGTGGAGGACGAGCGGCTGAAGCTGCTGAGCTTCACGGGATCGCCCGCGGTGGGATGGGACCTGAAGGCGCGCGCCGGAAAGAAGAAGGTGGTCCTGGAGCTGGGGGGGAACGCCGCGGTGGTGGTGGACGCCGACGCCGGCCTGGACGACGCGGTGGCCCGGATCGTCTTCGGCGCCTTCTACCAGTCGGGGCAGAGCTGCATCAGCGTCCAGAGGATCCTCGTCCACGAGTCGATCTACGGCGACTTCAGGGAGCGGCTGACGGCGGCCACACGGAAGCTGAAGGCGGGCGACCCGAAGGACGAGACGACCTTCATCGGCCCTCTCATCAGCGAGGAGGCGGCCCGGCGCCTGGAATCCTGGATCGCGTCGGCCGTGGCCCGGGGGGCGAAGCTCCTCTGCGGCGGGAAGCGGCAGGGAGTGATCCTGGAGGCGACGCTCCTGGAAGGCGTATCGAAGGACGAGGCGCTCTGCGCGAAGGAGGCGTTCGGACCGGTGGCGGTCCTCTCGTCGTTCCGGGACTTCGACGAGGCGCTGCGCGAGGTGAACGACAGCGTTTACGGCCTTCAGGCCGGCGTCTTCACCCGGGATCTCTACAAGGCGCAGCGGGCCTGGGACGCGCTGGAGGTGGGCGGGGTCGTCATCGGCGACGTCCCCTCCTGGCGGGTGGACAACATGCCTTACGGGGGCGTGAAGAACAGCGGCCTGGGGCGGGAGGGGATCCGGTTCGCCATGGAGGAGATGACCGAGATCCGGATGCTCG
>Ga0315276_10001109_pt1 | contig 23963 bp, 19 predicted proteins | sample YL17G05_0_MG_FD_204542 | JGI IMG/M metagenome (GOLD analysis project Ga0315276, IMG submission 204542) | Sediment microbial communities from Yellowstone Lake, YNP, Wyoming, USA - YL17G05_0 | ecosystem: Environmental > Aquatic > Freshwater > Lake > Sediment | place: USA: Wyoming | collected... | reverse complement strand
GATGATCGTCAGCACAGAGTGAGCCAGCCCTGCAACCTTGCACGGGACGGCTAAATTGGGTGGTAGCGCGGGATTTTTCTCCCGTCCCATGGTGGACGGGTGTTTTGTTTATTGGAGGGTCGCATGTTGGAAAAATTGATTGAGATCGAACGCCTCGGAATGGCTGCTCTCGAATCGGTCCAGGAGGAGACTGCGCTGGAAGGCTGGCGCGTGACCCACCTGGGAAGGAACTCCGCCTTGATGCAGTTCTTTAATGGGTTTGGAGCGCTCGATAAAGAAGAGCGCCCGAAGGCTGGTCAACGCGCCAACGAGGTGAAGAAAGCCCTCGAAGCGGCTTACCAGGCCCGTCGCGAGCAGGTGCAGCAGGCGGAACTGAAGCGCTCCCTGGAACAGGAGCGGCTGGATGTGACCCTGCCCGGACGAGGCGTTCCGCTGGGGCGCCTTCATCCCGATACGCACATCCTGCGCCTCCTGTATCGTATTTTTGCCGAGATGGGCTTCCAGGTCTACCGCTCGCGGGAGGTGGAAAGCGACGAATACAATTTCCAGCTGCTCAACTTCCCGGTGGGGCACCCTGCCCGCGACATGCAGGATACGTACTTTATTGAGAATGAAGGGCGGGGGGAAAACCCGCTCGTCCTGCGGACGCACACCTCACCGGGCCAGATCCGCGCCATGCGCGCGGCAACTGCCGCGCATCCGCAGGATCCACCGCCCTTACGGATTATCCTGCCGGGCATGGTCTACCGCTACGAGCAGGTGGACGCGCGCCATGAGACGCAGTTCGACCAGATCGAAGGTCTTGCGGTGGGAACCGGGATCACTTTCAGCGACCTGAAAGGCACGCTGAACTGCCTGGCCCAAAGGCTGTTTGGTCAGAACGTCCGCACCAGCTTCCGGGCTTCCTTCTTTCCATTCACCGAACCAAGCGCTGAGTTTGATATTGAATGTTTCCAGTGCGGGGGCAAGGGTTGTACTGTCTGCGGCAGCGGCTGGCTGGAAATCGGCGGCTGTGGCATGGTCCACCCGGCCGTATTGAGCAACGGCGGGTATGACCCCACCCGTTATACCGGCTTCGCCTTCGGTCTCGGAGCCCAGCGCATCGCCATGCTGCGCTACGGGATCAGCGATATCCGCTATTTCTGGGAGAACGACCTCAGATTCCTGGAACAGTTTTAGGAGCCAGCCATGAAAGCACCTTTATCCTGGTTACGAGACTTTGTTGATATTGACCTGGCGATTTTCGACCTGGCCCGGCTTTTAACCATGGCCGGGATGGAAGTGGAAGCGATCCAGGTCATCGGTATGCCCATGCCTGAGCCGGGAAGCGTGACTGCACACCTAAGCGGCTTTGAATGGGACAGCCAGAAGATCGTCGTGGCTTCAATTTCTGAGATCCTGCCACACCCCAATGCCGACCGGCTCACCCTGTGCAAACTCTTCGACGGGCAGCAGGACCACGTGGTGCTCACCGGCGCGCCCAACCTGTTCGAATTCAAGGGTATCGGCGCACTCCCCAAGCCGCTCAAGGTGGCATACGCCCGGGAAGGCGCCCAGATCTATGATGGTCACCAGGAAGGATTCGTGCTGACGAAACTCAAACGAGCCACCATCCGGGGAGTCGAATCCTATTCGATGGTTTGCTCGGAAAAGGAACTGGGTATTTCTGAAGAGCACGAAGGTATTCTGCTGCTGGATGAGGACGCGCAGGTGGGGATGCCCCTGGCAGACTACATGGGCGATGCCGTCTTCGACGTGAAACTGCTTCCGAGTTATGCGCGCTGCGCCAACATCCTTGGGCTGGCGCGCGAGATCGCTGCCATGACCGGCAAGCGGCTGAAGACATCACCCGGCCTGCAGGCAACCCCTGCCTCGGAAGATAAGACAGGACCGGCCCGGGCCGGCAGGAAATTTGCAGAAATCGAGATCACCAATCCCGATCTAAATCCGCGCTTCGTCCTGGGTCTCATTAAAGAAATCGAGGTGAAGCCCAGCCCACTCATCGTCCAGCGACGGCTGAAACTGGCCGGGATGCGCCCGATCAACAACATCGTGGATGCCAGCAATTATGTCATGCTGGAGATCGGTCAACCTTTGCATGCCTTCGATTACGATGTGCTGGTGGAACGCGCCGGGGGAAAGCAGGTGAAGATCATCACCCGCACCGCCAGACCCGGTGAAATGATAACCACCCTGGATGGGGTGGTACGCAAACTCGACGCGACCACCGTACTGGTGTGTGACAAGGCCGGTTCGCTTTCGATCGCCGGCGTAATGGGCGGTCAGGAAACCGAGGTCAGCGACAGGACGCACAGCGTTCTGCTCGAAGGTGCAGCCTGGAACTTCATCAACATCCGCAAGACCTCTCGCGCCCAGGGGCTGCTCTCGGAAGCCTCCTACCGCTTTGGACGCGGGGTTCACCCGGCGATGGCGGTTCGCGGCGTGCTGCGAGGGCTCGACTTGATGAAAGCCTGGTCAAACGGTAAAGTGATCCCCGGCCTGGTGGATGCCTACCCTCTCCCCCCGCAGGATCCTACCATCGAGATCACGCCCGGCGATGTGAAACGCAGCCTGGGCATCGATCTGACGATCAAACAGATGAAGTCCATGCTCGAGCGTCTTGAGTTCCAATGCACGCTGAAAACAAACAAGAGCCTGCTCGCGACGGTGCCCGACCACCGCCTGGATATCGGCGAGGGGATCAATGGCAAGGCGGATATCATCGAAGAGCTCGCCCGGGTCTTCGGTTACGAGAATATCCCCTCCACCCGCATCGCTGACGAACTTCCTGAGCAGGTGGGAAACCCTGCCCTTGAAAATGAAGAACGGGTGCGCGACCTGCTGGTGGAACAAGGGCTGCAGGAGATCATCAGTTACCGCTTCACCTCCCCCGAGCGGGAGGCGCGGCGCCTGCCCGCGGAAAGCCCTGCAGACGACAGGCCCTACGTCCGCCTCAGCAACCCGATCGCGCCGGATAAAGCCGTCCTGCGGCACAGCCTGCTTGCCAGCCTCCTGGATACGGCGGAACGCAACGCGCGCCTTCGCGAACGGCTGGCGCTCTTCGAGATAGGCCCGGTGTTCCTGGCTTCCGAATCCGGTGACCTGCCGGATGAAATGCAGCGTATTGCCATCCTGCTTGCAGGACCGCGCACCATGCCGGGCTGGCAGCCTGCGGATGACTCCCTGATGGACTTCTTCGACCTGAAAGGCATATTGGTCAACTTGTTCAGCAGTTTACGCCTGCCCGAGATGGCGTATGAGCCTTCAGACCATCCCAGTTTTCACCCGGGGAAATGCGCGCGCCTCACCTGCAACGGGAGCAAGGTTGGCGTATTGGGAGAAATCCACCCGCGGGTGCGCAGCCGTTATGACTGGCCGGTCGCATTCCGGGCGCCGCTGCTCGCCGCTGATCTCGACCTGGATGCCCTGCTGAGCCTGGTGCCGGCGCGGGCACAGACCGAGGCAGTGCCCAGCCTCCCGGCCGTGCTGGAGGACCTGGCTGTCGTTGTGGACGAAAGTGTTCCTGCCGGTCTGGTTGCGGACCTCATCCGCAAAACGGGCGGCAAGGTGATCAGTGAAGTGCGCCTGTTCGATGTCTACCGGGACGAGAAGATCGGGGCAGGCAGGAAGAGCCTGGCTTTTGGACTTACCTACCAGGCAGTGAGCAAGACCTTCACCGACAAGGATGTGGCCGGGATGCGCGCCCGCATCCTGCGCAGACTGGAGCAGGAATTGGGTGCTGTTCTGCGCAGTTGAAAGCGAATACTCTTCCCATGCTTGCATAAAGCGCATGGAGCATGTATACTCACTGTAAATATAATCATTCCAGGAGGATGACTTATGGAGAAAAAACCTAATAGAACTTGGGCCATCGTGGGCACAGTCGCCGCGATCCTGTTATGCGGCTGCCCGGGGCTGTCGCTTTGCGGTGTCGCCATCGCCGCGCTTGCCGGGGTAATGCCGTATACCTCCACGATCAACGGGGTCAGCAGCAGTGGCACCGTGCCGACCTGGATGGGCGTGGTTGGTTTGTGCGTGTCTGTGCTCTTCGTTGCCATCGCAATCGTTGTACCGGTGCTCCTTCTACGCAAGAAGAAGGATGCTGCTGCAGCGGCAGTGCTGCCTCCTCAGGAACCCCTGCCCCCGGCTGCATAATTTATTATTTCAACACAAAGCAGCGCTCGTGCAAGAGCGCTGCTTTATATCGAGTCTTGCCCTGCGAATTCTCAACCCCCTTCGCAGGGTTTTTTCTTAAGTGGATGACAGGTTTTGATCCTGACCATCCATTGATTGTTTATCGGCCTTCTCCAGGAGGCACTTACTTCCCGGTTCCACTTCCCTCGTTGTCACTCTGCAATAATCTCAATATCGCCAGCGTTTCCCCTTTTCCGCCGGCACCGTTCTCCCCCGCCGGTCCGACGCAGGACGGGCAGCCGTCCTCGCACTCGCACGACTCCACCAACTCCATCGCACGCAGCAGCATCTCGGAGTGGATCTCGAACAACTTGCGGCTGAATCCGATCCCCGCCGGAACCTGGTCGTACAGCACCACCGATGGATTGTTGAAAACCATCGCGGTCGGATCGGCATAAACGCCCAGGTCGCCGCGGTCGCACATCAGGAACAGCGGAGCCAGTCCCCCGAGCACCGTCGCCAGCCCGGCCAGGCCGCTCTTCATGCGCAGGCTGGCTTCCGCCTTGCGGTGGCAGGAAGGGCAGAGCGTGACGAGATTACCCAAGCGGTTGGCTTCCGCCGCAGAATTGAACTGTCGGAACGGTGTCCTGTGGTGCACTTCATGCTGGCGGTTGCCACTCTCCGCTGTGCCGCAAACCTGGCAGCGAAATCCATCCCGCCTCCTCACGGCTTCCCTCAGTTTGTCCCAGCCCGGGCCGTAGTTGTTCGCATCGTTGGTCCATTTCCCCCTGGCGCGCAACTCTTCTATGGTCTGCTCCGAGAGGGTCAGCCAGTAGCCGGTGGTCTGCAATTCCGAGGGAGGCAGATCGAGCGGCTCCTCGCCCAGGTTCTCGCCTCCCAGCCACTGACGCTTACGGAAACCAGTCACTTGCGAGGTGACCTGGAGTTCCCCATAGGCCCGGTTACAGCACTCCCCCGCCCCCGAGGGTGCCGTGCAGGCAGCCTGATCCAGCGTTGCCAGCAGGCTTACGGTGGTCTGGCGCAGCGGCTCGGTGAAGTAATCGAGTGCCACCGGGATAAGGGTGGCGGTATTGCGGGAGAGGTTGAGGTCCTGGACGAAATATTGCTGGCCTTCGTGCAGGTAGATGGCGCGCGGGTGCACCATCCAGGCGGCGGATGCCAGGTCCACCTCCCCGAGGATGCGCCGCTTCTGACCATCCTCGAGCTGCAGGAGCACATTTTCCGGCGAGGCGGAACGCAAGGAAACAGCCGCGGCCGGGTATGCGTCAGCCATCCAGAAATATTTCTCCCCCGAAAGATGCAGGTCCTGGCTGCTCACCAGGAAATCCAGGTATTCCTTGAGCTTGTCTGCAGGCAGGTCACCGAAACCCTCCTGGGCGGAAAATGGCAGTTCGAATGCCGCGCTGCGCAGGTGACTGAGCAGGATGAGCAGGTGGTCGGGATCCACCAGCGCCTGCTCGGGCGAGCGGGCAAAGAAGTAATCCGGATGGTGGGCAAGGAACTGGTCGAGCGGGTTGGCCGTGGCGATGAAAACCGCCGCTGCCGCCCCATCACCGCGGCCCGCCCGGCCTGCTTGCTGCCAGGTGGAGGCGATCGTGCCGGGATAACCGACGAGCAGCGCTGCTTCCAGTCCGCCGATGTCGATGCCCAGTTCGAGGGCATTGGTTGCCACCACCATGCGGATGCTGCCGTCTCGCAGCCCTTTTTCGATCTCACGGCGCTGGGCGGGCAGGTAGCCGGAGCGGTAACCGCGTATGGGTGTAGAAGAAGGCCGGTTGCCGGAGCGGCTGTTCCCACCCCCAGTCCCCGGGCTGACCTCCTGCAGGTAGGTAAGCAGAATTTCCACCGACCGCCTCGAGCGGGTGAAAATGACGGTCTGCACGTCCTGCGCCAGCAGATCCTGCGCCAGGCGCACCGATTCCTGGGAGGCGCTCTTTCGAATTCCCAGCGCCGGGTCCACCACCGGCGGGTTATAGATGAGAAAATGCCGCTCGCCGCGGGCAGACCCGTCGCTGTCGACCAGCGTGACCGGTGATTCGATCAACCGGTTTGCCAATTCCTGCGGATTCCCGATGGTGGCGGTGGTCAGGATGAACTGGGGGGCAACCCCGTAGAAACCTGCCACCCGTTTGAGCCTGCGGAGCACATTCGCCACGTGCGACCCAAACACTCCCCGGTAGGTATGCATCTCGTCGATGATCACGAAACGCAGGTTGCGGAAGAAGTGTCCCCAGTTGGTATGGTGGGGAAGGATTCCGGTATGGAGCATGTCGGGATTGGTAAAAAGGAGATTGACCTGCTTGCGGATGTCGGTACGCCGGGAGGCGGGTGTGTCGCCATCATAGATGGCAGCTTTCAAATTACTGAGCGAACTTTGATATGGATTGAGCTGGGATAACTGGTCCTGGCTGAGCGCTTTGGTGGGGAACAGATACAGACTGCGCGCTTCGGGATCCTCGACCAGGGTGGCGAGCACCGGCAGGTTGTAAGCCAGCGTCTTGCCGCTGGCTGTGCCGGTGGAAATGACGATATTCTCCCCCCGGCGGAAAGCCTCCCAGGTGGATGCCTGGTGGCTGTAGAGTGCACGGATGCCGCGCTGGACCAACGCATCGGCAAGCACCTCTGGCAGATCGGCAGGGAAGGGACGCAGGTCAGCCGGGCGTGGGGGGCTTGTCCGCCAGACCGGCAGGTTTGGTGCGGTTTGCGGGTCGGTACGCCAGTGGGAGAGCAATCCTTCGATGGACATGGCTGGAAAGATTATACCCTCCATGCGATGGGATGATCTTCCGTGATGGTGAGACAAGCAGGTCTTTATTTCCGGATGGATTTTCATCGGGCGCGGCCGGAGGGTGATCTGGAGAAGTCTTCCTTCCCATCGTCGGAAGATTGAAAAAGATCCTCCCAGGGAACCCTTGACAAATAATACTAACTCGTTTATTATTTGCGCCGTTGTAAATTAATAACTTGTAGACTAATTATGTCAGTGCGCCACGCTATCCTCGGTCTCCTTGCCCAAAAACCTCGCCACGGTTACGAACTGCGCGCCGCCTTCGAGGCGGTCGTCGGCGGGGATGCGAACTGGGACGTTAAACCCGCCCAGATCTACACCACGCTGGAGCGGTTGGAAGAGGCCGGACTGGTGAAATGCCTGTCTGACCTGGGTGAAGGCGAAGAACCCTCCCGGCGGATCTATGCGCTCACCCCGCCCGGGCATTCTGCTCTGAAAGCCTGGTTCGCTGAGGGTGTCACCCCCACCCACCAGAGGGACGAATTCTTCGTTAAATTAATGACCGCGTTGGTCTCCGGCGAAGGCCGGCTCGACCGGATCGTCCAGACGCAGCGGGCACACCTGTTCCAGGAACTGCACGACGCGACCTCCTTGCGGGATTCTTACGACCCGCACACAGAAATGGCCCAAATCCTCCTGCTGGACAAGGCCGTGATGCACCTGGAGGCGGATCTGCGCTGGCTGGAAATAGCCGAGATGCGTCTGGAGGAAGTAAAGGGACAGCCGTTGCCGGAACCGGAAATCCGGCCGCGTGGCCGACCGCACAAAGTTTTGACGGATTCTGCAGACCCTCCGCAAACCATGGGTCAACGCCGGAAAAAATGACCTTTGCAATCGCAACCATCGCACCCTCAATCCAATTTCACTGTACCAACAAGGAGTTTCCCATGTCTCTCATTCAAACCGACAACCTGACCAAGATCTATGGTTCTGGTGATACCGCAGTCATAGCCCTTGACCACGTAGGCATCCAGGTCAAGGAGGGTGAATTCGTCGCCGTGATGGGTCCAAGCGGCTGCGGCAAGTCCACTTTGCTGCACCTTCTTGGCGGGCTGGACCGTTCCACCGAGGGCAAGGTTGTCATCGATGGCACCTCCCTCACCGACATGAAAGATGACGATCTGACCAAATTACGCCGCAAACGGATCGGTTTCGTCTTCCAGTTTTTTAACCTGATCCCGGTGCTGACCGCGGTCGAAAATGCCGCCCTGCCGGTGACCCTGGACGGGGTAAAACCCATAGAGGCACGGAAGCGAGCCGCGGAATGGCTGGCGCGCTTCGGCCTGGGCGACCGCCTTACCAGCCGCCCGGATCAACTTTCGGGCGGGCAGCAGCAGCGCGTGGCGGTGGTCCGCGCCCTGGTGGCGGAACCGGCGCTGATCCTGGCGGATGAACCCACCGGCAACCTGGACACCCGTTCGGGGGACGAGATTGCCAGCCTGCTGCGGCAGGTGACCAAGGAATACAAGCGCACCGTGGTCATGGTGACACACGACCCGCGCATCGCCGCCTATGCCGACCGGATCATCTTCCTCAAGGACGGGAAAGTGGTGGATGAGACCCAACTTGAACGCAAGGGCGCCGCAGAAAAGATCGCAAACAAAATGAAGGAGATCGGGGATTAGCGGATCGGGCATCAGGGTTCGATGCAAACTGAACCCTGTATCCTGATCTCCCGATCAAAGGAGCCTATCATGAACCTTCAACTTACCCTAGCCTGGCGATACCTGAACGGGCGCCGATTACGCACATTTCTCACCACCCTGGCGGTCATTTTCGGGGTGATGCTCATCTTCGGGATGAATATCATCCTGCCGACCATGCTCGAGGCGTTCCAGGCGAATATCATGGCTGCCGGCGGCCTGGTGGATGTGACCGTGACCCATACTTCGGGAGGCGGTTTCCCCATGCAGGTGGTCACGAAACTCGACGGGATCACCGGGATACGCGCTATCTCTGCCTCATTGGATCGAACCATCAACCTGCCAGCAGATTACATGGATGCCGATCCCGCCAAAACGGACCGCATCACTGCCCTCAACCTGGTGGGAGTGGATGCCGAGGCTGCACAGACGCTGCATGCCTACCTGATCCCATCTCCGGGACGCTTCCTCCAGGCAGGCGATACAAATTCAGCCGTCATTTCTCAGAGCCTGGCAGACGCCTATGGAGTCACCCTGGGTGGGACGATCAAGATCCCCTCCGTGAACGGCACCGAAACCCTGACGGTGGTGGGCATCCTGCCGCCGCTCACCATCCCCGGGAATGAGGAAGTGCTCGTCACCCTTGGCCAGGCGCAAGCCATGACCAGCCAGCCCGGCCTGATCAACACCATCCAGGTGGCCCTCACCACCACAGACGAGAACCTGCGCAACCAGACGACCGGTGAGATCCAGTCGGCCCTGGGGAGCGATTACCAGGTGGGCGCCATCCAGTCAGGATCAGAAATGTTTGCCAGTATCAAACTTGGACAGGCAGCCTTAAATATGTTTGGCGTGCTGGCCCTGTTCATGGGCGGATTCATCATCTTCAACACCTTTCGCACCGTGGTGGTGGAGCGGCGGCGGGATATCGGCATGCTGCGCGCCCTGGGTGCCAGGCGCGGCACCATCACAGGTATGATCCTTATCGAAGGCTTGCTGCAAGGTCTGATCGGTTCCGGCATCGGCATCCTCCTGGGCTACCTGTTCGGAGCGGGCGTTGTCAGCCTCATGAAACAACCGATCACCCAATTCATTCACCTGACCATCGGGAATCCGATCGTCTCCCCCACCCTGGTGATCACCTCGATTCTGCTTGGCGTGGGGATCACCGTCCTTTCCGGGCTGATCCCTGCCAGCAATGCCAGCAAGATCACCCCCCTGGATGCCCTGCGGACATCCGTGGCGGAAGTGGAGTACAAGCGCCGGGCGGGTGCAGGATTCATTGCCGGGCTGGTGATGATCGGGGTGGCGCTACTCGCGCTTGCCACCGGGAACATGGCATTCATTTCCCTGGGCGGTGTGTTCTTCCTGATTGGTTTGATCCTGGTAGCCCCGGCATTGCTGCGGCCGATATCCTATGCCTTTGGAAGGCTGACAGCCCTGCTGTATGCCCGCCAGGGGATCGGCGACCTTGCCCAAAGCAACCTGACGCGGCAGCCGTCGCGCGTCACCATCACAGCCAGCGCCACCATGATCGGCCTCGCCATCGTTGTTGCCCTGGGCGGCATGAGCACGAGCCTGAACGGGATGATGGGCAGCCTGCTCCATAGCAGCCTGGGCAGTGATTACCTGTTCATCCCGCCTGCGGTCGCAGTCTGGAACAGCGACATGGGAGCCGGTCCGGGTCTGACGGAAAGGCTGCAGGCTATTCCCAGCATTGGCGATATCAGCAGTATGCGTTTTGCCGCCAGCACGATCGACGGTAAATCTGTTTCCTTGCTGGGTATCAACCCCGAAACCTTCCCCAAGGTGGCCGGGCTGGACTTCAAACAGGGTGACGAATCTGCTTATGCCGCCCTTGCCAGCGGGCGCAATATGATCGTCAACGGAGCATTCCTGAGCTCCTTCCCGGTCAAAGTGGGGGATACCGTCAAACTCTCCACCGTAAACGGGCCTCAGATGTATACCATCGTAGCCAATGGTTCCGACCTGCTGAACGCCAAGGTGGTGACAGCGTTCATATCGCAAGCCAACCTGGCGACAGATTTTGGACGCACCGACGACGTGTTCATCCAACTCAACCTCAAGCCCGGGACAAGCCTGGCAAGCGTGGACTCGCAAATCAAGGCTGTCCTTGCTGATTACCCCCAGTTCACGACCATTGCCGGCAAGGCTTACATCGACCAGATGATGAAATTGGTGAACGCCGTTTTCATCGGCATGTACTTCCTGCTGGCTTTCCTGGCATTTCCCTCCCTGATCGCCATGCTGAACACGCTCGCCATAAACGTGCTCGAAAGGACGCGCGAGATCGGCATGATCCGGGCGGTGGGCGGCACTCGGAAACAGGTCAGGCGCATGGTGGTGGCGGAGGCATTGCTGCTGGCGGCAGTGGGAACCGCCTTTGGCATCCTTTCAGGCATGTACCTGGGTTATATCATTGTCAAAGCCATGGGATCCCTCTTCCCGATGGCCTACTCCTTCCCTCTCTCAGGCGTGCTTGCCGGTGTTGCCATTGGATTGATCTTTGGAGCACTTGCCGCAGTCATCCCGGCCCGGCAGGCGGCAAAATTACAGGTGGTGGAAGCATTGAGATATGAGTAAAGGGTTTTAACCACGCAAGAAAATCAACCGACCGAGGGCAGAGGCCTTCGGTCGGTTCTTTAATCGGGGGAGAAATTACTCTTGCTTGTCCAGCGTTGCCGGTGTGTCCTTCAGTTTTCCCTGCAGGAAACGGAATGCCATCCCACCCACTGCCAGCGGGAACCAGAATGTGATGGCGCGGTATGCGAAGGTGATCAGCACCGCCGCGCCCAGGTTGACCCGTAATGTGTTCAATGCCACTGCCATGGCTCCCTCCACAACGCCCAGACCGGAGGGAGTTGGAGAAACGATCAGGAACAGGTAACCGATGCTGAACCCGCCCACCAGGGTACCAACAGTGAACGGGGTTCCAAATGCCAGGAAGGTAAAAGCCAGCACGCAAATGAGCAGAGCCTTGCTGTTCAACGCAAACAGGAACGGCCAGATTAAGTCCATTTTCCGGCCGCGCAGGCTGGAGATTCCGTCCGCCATTTCTTTTGCGAATTCGTGGGCGCGACCAGGGCTTAAATATTCACGGTGGATGAAAGGACGCACGATACGGTTGATCACGCCTGCCATCCAGGCCAGGGCATTCCCCAGCGCGGCTGCCGAGCGGTAACCCAGGTAGAACAGCACCAGGAAGCCGATCGCCAATCCCAGCATGATCAGGGAAGCAGTTATCTCACCGGCGTTCAGGTTGTTCCTCCGGATGAGAACCACCCATCCGAGGGCCAGGATGCACAGAAAGGCGATATAGTCGAACAATACAAACAAGACGCCGACCACCGTTACGCGTCCCGTGGACAGATTCCGCCTCTTGGCATCATCCACGAAGACCGCCATCCCGCCTATTCCTGCCGCCGGTGCAAGGACATTCACAAAGGTAGCCGCGGAAGAAACAAGCAGCAGGCGGCGCTTGCTCTCGTGCAACCCGACCAGGCGATACAGGACGCCGTAAGAAATGGCGATATTGTACAGCCAGAGACATTCAAACAAAACAGCAACCGCAAGGAAACGCCAGTTGCTATGATGAAGGGTGTCGCTGATGTTCTTAAGTTCTGAGATGCTGAAAACGACCAATGCTACGCCAAGGATGAGGACGATGACAATGATGATTCTGCGCATCCCGGAATTATACTGGATATTAAGGGGATGCAAATTCCCGCCGGTCCGGGACCGGCGGGATTGGATGCACACGGATCGAAAACGCCCCGTGCAGGTGAATTACCTGCGCCGGCGCCCGAACCCACCGATCAGGGAAGCATAATAAAGAACCTGTAGCACGGCTGTAACGAGCGCAGCCACGTAGGTGAGCGCAGCCGCGTTGAGCACGGTGTTGACGCCGCGCTGCTCCTCGGGGCTGGAAATGATGCCGGTCTCGGTCAACAACCGCCGGGCACGCCCGGAGGCGTTCAATTCCACCGGCAGGGTTGCCAGGGCAAAGACCGCGCCTCCCGCGAAGATGACCACTCCCAGCCAGGCGATATTAATTCCCAGCGCCATGCCGGCGTAACTCAGGAACAGCCCGAGCATCACCAGGATCCATCCCAGCGTTGATCCGATGTTGACCATCGGCACCAGCGCGGAACGAAAACGCAGGGGGAAATAGCCTTCCGCGTCCTGCTGGGCATGACCGAGTTCATGGGCAGCCACAGCCAGCGAGGCTACGGATGCATTCTGGGCAACCCCCTGCGACAGATGCAGGATGCGGGTGCGCGGGTCGTAGTTATCGGTCAGGTTTCCGGCCACATTCTGGATCTGGATCCCGTAAAGACCGCTGTGGGCGATCAAACGCTGAGCGGCTTCAGAACCTGTCATCTGGCTGCGCGCCGGAACGCGCCCCCATTTCCGGTAAGCAGACTTTACATACCAGGAGGTGATCAGCATCAGCAGAAAAGCCGGCACCATGAAGACCAGGTATTGCGAGTTGAAGAACACTCTTTTTATCCTTTCTCCCAGCCAGCCCGCGGAAATTTTCCAGGCTGGCAGTGAGGATCGATCGGTCTCTTTACGGTTGCGGATTCAACAGCAACTGCACTGCCGCATCCAATTGCGGGTCGCGCCCGGCTGTGTAATCCTCCTGGGTCATCTTGACCTCCAGGTCCGGCGTCAGGCCGATCTTATCGATGGCGCGGCCATTGGGGGTTAGCCATTTAGCAATGGTAATGCGCGCCGTGCCGCCGTCAGAAAGCGGCATCCAATTCTGCACGGAACCCTTGCCGTAGGTGAGCTCGCCGACAAGTTTTCCGCGCCCGTCATCCTGGATAGCCCCGGAGACGATCTCGGAAGCGGAAGCCGTGTTTCCATTCACCAGCACCACCAGCGGAATGGTGGTTGCCAGACCATCCGGCAGGGCATCATGCGGATCATTCGTTCCGTCCCCATACTGCTCGGTGACAATCACCCCATGATTGATGAATTCCGAAGCGACGGCGATGCCGGCATCCAGGTACCCGCCTCCATTATCACGCAGGTCCAGGATAAGGCCAGCCGGGTTCTGAGCCATCAACTGGCTCAATTGGTCGTGGAAATCGCTGGCTGTGGTATTTCCAAACACGGTGATCTGTATGTAGGCGATATGGTTATCGAGCATCTTGCTGGTCACGCTGGGGATGACAATGTGGGCGCGGGTCAGTGTGAATTCCAGGGGTTGGTCCACTCCGGGGCGGTGAATGGTCAAGTGCACCTCGGTCCCCGCAGGACCCATCACCTTGGTGATTCTGACCAGGTCGGGATCCATGCCGGTCACATCCTGTCCATCAACGGCAATGATCTGATCGCCGATCTGCAAGCCTGCATGTTCGGCAGGATAGCCAATTATCGGCTTGGTGATGGTCAGATAGTCCCCCCTCGTATCCACGTAAGCACCGATGCCGTCATACTCCCCTTGCATCGCCTGGTTGGCATCCGTGGTTTCCTGAGGCGTCCAGTAGCCGGAATGCGGATCGCCCAGGGCATCCATCATCCCGCGGATCGCGCCCTGCACAAGCTTGGTATTGTCCACCGGCTGGTCAACATAATTCTGGTGGACGAGATCCCAGGCCTGCCAGAAGGCTGAGAACTGCGACTGCAGTTCGGTGGGAGTACCGCCCTGGTTCGTATCAGCGGGCGTTGGCAGGGTGGGTACCGCGGAGGGTTTCAGCGCTGGGATGAAATTCCCGGTGATAAAGCCTCCACCAAAGGCGCACACCACCAGGACGATCGCCACCAGGGCGATCAGGACGGAACGCAAGGTTTTATTTTGCATGTTGATCTCCAATAGAATTGGTCGTGACTATACCATCCCAGGATTAAAGCGAAATGAAATTCCTATCCGTCCTGGTTGCCGAGAGATCCCCTGCGGTTCTTTTTTTATAAGGCAGGGGAAATAACAACCCCGAAATTTTACCAGCCGGGTGTTAGACCAGCATTAGAGGCGAGGCTCGAGCAAAGCCGGCAGGTCTGCCCATTTTTCAAGTGCAGCATCGGCATACCCATCGATCAGAGGCTTTCCCACCAGGATCGAGTATATGCCCTGGCTCCTGGCAACCTGGGTGATGCGCGCCTGGTCGTCCAGCAGGGCACAGTCGTGTCTGTCGGGAGAACCTGCCGCTTGCAGGGCCAACTCAAATGATTCCGGCATCGGCTTGCAGAAGGGTGCCAGCGTGTGCACATCCAGGATGCCGTCGAATAATCCCTGCAGGCCCAGCACGTCCAGCACCCGCCCGGCGTGAGACCTGTCGGAATTCGTGAAAATAAATTTTCGGGCAGGCAGGGCGGAAATGATCCCCCGCAGTTCAGGATCCGGATGGATAAAGTGATCCAGCGGCACATCATGGACGAACCTCAGGTAATCCTCCATGTCCACCTGTTGATTTACCTGCAGACCGCGCAAGGTGGTGCCGTACTCACGGAAATAACGCTGACGCAGCTCTTCTGTTTGATCTGCGGGAATCCCCATCCGTTCTTCTAGGAAGGTATTGATCCGCCCACCGATCACTGCCCACAATCCGCTCGAAGCAGGGTAGAGGGTTTCGTCGAGGTCGAAGAAAATGGTGTTGAAGCGCATGCCGGTATTATATCCCGCTGCGAGGCGCGGAGTATCCGTTCTTCCCCGGTATGCCAATCACGAAAAGCTCGGCTACCTGCCTGGATTCCGCCTTTGAGCGACCTGGATCAATAATGCAGTAGAATTAGGCATGCCCATTCATATCTTGCCGCCCGAGGTTGCCTCTCAGATCGCTGCCGGCGAGGTGGTTGAGCGGCCTGCTTCCGTGGTGAAGGAATTGATGGAAAATGCCCTAGATGCCGGGGCGAAATCCATCAGCGTGACGATTGCCGCTGCCGGGCGGACCCTGATCCAGGTGGCGGATGACGGCGCTGGCATACCCGCTGACGAACTGCTGCTGGCTGTCGAGCGGCATGCAACCTCCAAACTGGAATCCGCAGACGATCTTTCCCATATTTCCACCCTAGGTTTCCGCGGTGAGGCACTGGCTTCCATCGGCTCGGTATCTCGTCTGACCATCATCTCACGGACATCCCGCTCGCCTTCCGGGAGGAGGCTGCACGTGGAAGGAGGTATCCCCGGCAGGTTGGAAGAAGTCGGTTCACCGGTGGGGACGATGGTGAGCGTGGAAGACATGTTCTACAATATCCCGGCTCGGCTCAAATTCCTGAAACAGGATGCTACCGAAAGGCGGGTGATCGACGCCCTGTTAAGCCGCTATGCCCTTGCCTACCCGCAGGTGCGTTTCAAGGTCGTCGAAGGGACCTCTGCCATGCTGCAGACCAGCGGAGACGGCGACCAGCGGGCGATCCTGGCATCCCTGTACGGGGTGGAATCTGCACGGCAGATGCTGCCATTGATGGCACAGGAGGAAGGCTGGAAACTCTCCGGTTTTATCAGCCCGGCTGCCCTGACGCGCTCCAACCGCAAGGAGATCACCTTCTTCGTCAACGGACGCTGGGTGCAGGATACCCCTTTGAACGCCGCGCTGCTCAACGCGTACCACACCCTGCTGATGGTGGGACGTTATCCCCTGGCGGCGGTTCTTGTGGAAGTTCCACCTGACGAGGTGGATGTCAATGTCCACCCGGCCAAGGCAGAAGTTAGGTTCCGGAACCCAGAAAAGGTTTTTAGTTTCGTGCAGCGCTCCGTTCGCCGGGCACTGCTGGCCTATGGCCCGGTGCCGCAAGCGGCGCTGCAGAGTCTTTGGGGGCAAGCCGCTCCCCAGTTTCAGCAGGTCGATCCATCCTGGAGCATGGCACACGGCGGGCAGGTCCCACCAGCAGGCGTGCAGGTGGATGGCAGCCAGCAAGTAGAATCCGTGAACCCGCAAACTGCGTTTGACAGGGTGCCGCTCCTGCGTCTGATCGGACAGGTGGGCGCCACCTACCTGGTTGCCGAAGGCCCGGATGGGCTCTACCTGGTCGACCAGCACGCGGCGCATGAGCGTGTCCTATTCGAAAAATTGATGGCCCAGCATGAACTGAAAGCCATCCCCTCCCAGGCGCTGCTCACCCCGGTTCTGGTGGAATTACCAGCCTCCAGCGCCAGGTTGCTTGAAGGCCAGTTGCCGGTTTTACAGCATTTTGGTTTCCACATTGAACCGTTTGGTCAGAACAGTTACCAGGTGCGGGAAATCCCCAGCCTGTTTGCCAATTCGGACCCCGGTGCAGCCCTGCGCGCCCTGGTGGAGGATTTTGAAGAGGATGAAACCCCTCTGCAGAACGAAATGGAAGCTAGGATCGCCGGGCGGGTCTGCAAGCGCCTGGCGGTGAAGGCGGGGCAGGTGCTCAGCCTCGACGAGCAGCGTGCCCTGCTGACCGACCTGGAGGCATGTGCCTCGCCGCGCACCTGCCCGCACGGGAGGCCGACGATGATCCACTTATCCGTGGAGACTCTCGAGCGTCAATTCGGGCGGCGCGGGGCGCGTTGAACCTGGCGCAGGCTTCTTGTTGAATAACTGTAGTTTGGCGAAATATTCGCTTCCCCCAAATTTAGATCAAGAATGGATCAGAAGGGTCAGTCGTGACCCTTCTGCTTTTCATATTCCAGGATGGCTTCCGCCAGCTTGGAGAATTGCTGGGCGGTCAGGCTGTCGGGACGAATGGAGATCGCCGTGGTCTTCATCCGGTTAGCAGAAAAATGCAATTCGGGCGAAGGTGTGATGGCGATCAACGGGGTTTGACCGAGGATCTCCTCCATCTGTGCCATGTTCAGCTGGGTGTCCGAGCGGATGCGGTTGACCACGATGGCGTGGATATTCCCCTTGCTGCCGGTCAGGTCGGCAAGATCGGTGATGAGTGCCTTGGAGTGGATCACGGTGTTGGTCACCGGTTCCACAAGAACAATGATGAAATTGCAAGCCGTCAGCAATTTCTGCGTCATGGGGGTAAGGCCTGCGCCCAAGTCGAGCACCAGGTACTGGGTCAGGAAACTCATCCGGTTGACCAGCGCTTCCATCTGTTCAGGGGCGTTCAGCAGGAGCCCGTCCTTCGCCTGGACAGAGCCAAACAAGAGCCGCAGGCCGGTCTTATGGGTATAGAGTTTCTCCTGGACCTTCTGGCGGGTGAGTTCGGAAAGGGTCGTGGAGAGGAACTCGGTGAGCGCCTTGGGATTATCCTCACCCATGTCGGGACCCAGGGTACCCCTGCCCGGGCGCAGTTCCGCCACGATGACATCCCCATTGGTGGCAATGCGCAGGGCATCCCCCAGGTTGACTGCAACGGTAGTCACCCCTTGCCCGCCGCGCGGCGCGAGCACGCCGATCGTCATGGCGCGTTTCTCGGCTGCCAGGGGCGAGGTGGCGATCTTGCCCTTGCCAGACCGCGCCAGCAGGGCTTTCACGTGGGCGGTCAACTCGGTCGGGTGGGTAGGTTTGGTCAGGTAATCGTCGGCGCCGGATTCAAAACCTGTGACCTTGTCATCCAGCTGGGTTTTGGCAGTGAACATCAGGATGGGGGTGTTGGCTGTAAGGGCGTTGGCACGCAGGCGCTTGGCAACTTCGTAACCGTCCATTTCAGGCATCATCACGTCCAGAAGGATGATGTCGGGATTTTCCGCTTCCGCCTGCGTCAGCCCCTGCTCGCCATTGGCAGCCGCGATGATCTGGTAACCCTGTTTCTGGAGCATCATGCCCACCAGTTTCAGGGTATCAATATCATCGTCAACGATCAGAATCTTTTCGGCCATAAATCATCCTCCGCGAATATGAATAAAGTCTAGCATAAAGTGGCTCGAGAGGCAAGCGTATTTCTATGGTTGTGCTGAATCCCATGGAGATTCGACAATACAGGTTATGCTCCAGGATGTATTCGAAGACCGCCGGGGGGAGAAAATAGCGGAAAGGGAGCCCGTGTGCGGCGCGCCGGCGGATTTCCTGTGCGGCAATATCTATTAATGGAACATCCAGGTAACGAACTTTGGCGGTCAGCCCGGGGATGATCTTTTCGAGAGCGGGCAGGTCCACCCGGTCGCCCGGTCGGCGCATCACGCCGATGGAATGAAGCGCAGCCACCAGGCGTACTGGCTGGTGCCAGGTGGGAAGCTCGCTCAGCGAGTCGCCGCCCATGATATAGGTCAGATCCTTGGCGGGATTCTGCCTGGCAAGGATGTTCACCGTATTCAGCGCATAGTGTGGAGGTCGCCGGTCAATATCGACCCTGGAAAGTTCAAAGCGGTGATCCGCGGCCAAGGCGAGTTTGACCATCTCCAGGCGGTGTTCGAGCGGGGTGATCGACTTACCCCGTTTGTGAGGCGGGTTGGGGGTTAAAACCCACAGCAGGTGGTCCAGGCCAAGCTGGGCATACGCCTCGGCGGCAAGGATGAGGTGCCCGATATGGGGGGGGTCGAAAGTACCTCCAAAAAGGCCGATCAATGCTGGCATGGCTTTAGTATAACATCAGCGCAGATCGGGATCGGAATATCATCCACCAATCCACCCTTGAATCCTGACCAGAGGCTATCTGTCTTAATCATTTCTTCATAATGGATGGGTATACTGAACGTAGATGAGAAACAACTCTGACGATTCCATGGCTGGAAGCATAGAGAGAATGAAAAGAAAAGCAATCCGATTCGATCTCTTCACCGGTCCCTCCGCCACGGGATTTTCCAGAGAAACTAAAAAGGAGATGGTCTTATGAGAAAAGTTTGGAAATGGATTATCGGTATCTTCCTGGGGCTGGTCGTTCTGGCCGTCCTGCTGGGTGTGGGTTTCATGCTGAGGGGCAATTTCCATGCCTACCGCGTGGAAGCCTGGGACGGGCGCGGCTATGGTTTCCGCGGCCCGGAAATGATGCCTTACGGCGGCTATGGAAATCATATGCGCGCTCCTGGCATGATGGGCTACGGAGTGATGCCGTGGGGCGGGCTCATCGGCGGTCTATTCTCGCTGGGATTCGTGGCTCTGCTGGTGCTGGGCATCGTCTGGTTGATCAGAGGACTGAATAAACCGGCGCCGGCGGCAGTGCCCGTGGAATTGCCCGCTGCAGCGGTCAACGCATGCAAGAAATGCGGCAGGACGCTGCAGAGTGAATGGAATGTCTGCCCTCACTGTGGTAAGAGGGTATAACCCCCTGCATTTCACAATAACTCCCACTATTCAAATCAGACCTCCGGATGGACCTCCGGAGGTCTGATCATTAAGGGCAACCAGCGAAGAAGGTAATGAACATGTCGATCCTGGCGGTCGGGTCGATCGAGCGCAAGAATCCATAACCGGAGGCGATGTGATTCATGATAGACTCGCACCACCTGATGAAACCAAAACACTGGTTTGCCTTTATCCTTCTTGGCTTGCTCTGGAGCACCTCCTTCCTGTGGATCAAGATCGCCATACGGGAGGTGGGTCCGTTCACGCTGGTTGGCATCCGGGTGGTGCTCGGCACACTTATCGGGATCCTGGTTACCGTGATCCTGCGCACGCCCTGGCCGCGCGACCTGCGCACCTGGACCACCTATCTCATCCTGGGGATAACCAGTGTTGCCATCCCCTTCGTGCTGATCTCCTGGGGTGAGAAAACCATCGACTCGGCGGTGGCATCCATCCTGAATGCCAGCGTACCGCTCTTCACCATCCTTCTCGCCCATTACCTCCTGCACGACGACCGCATGACCGTCCGCAAGGTCATCGGCCTGCTGGTGGGATTTGGCGGTGTGATCGTGCTGCTCAGTAAGGACCTGCAGCCGGGCGGTCATAATTCCATCCTCGGGCAGGCAGCGGTACTCGTTGCTTCGCTTTTTTATGCCGGCAGCACGATCTTCGCCCGCCTCAAGACGGAGCACGTCCCCGGCCTGGTGCGCGGTACGGCGCCGCTGCTCACCGCCAGCGCATTCATGTGGGCAGCCATCCCGCTGGTCGAACGCCCGGTCCACCTGCCCTCCCTGCCCCTCACCTGGGTGGCCCTGGCCTGGCTGGGTGTGCTCGGCTCCGGCGTGGCGCTCTTCCTGTGGTATTACCTGCTGCATGAGATCGGACCCACACGCACAACCCTGGTAAGTTATCTCTTCCCCCTGGGCGGTGTGATCCTGGGTGTTCTCTTCCTGGACGAACCATTATCCTGGCAGTTGTTGTTCGGCTCCCTGCTCATCATCGCCAGCATCCTGGTCGTCAATCTCAGGATCCGGAAATGACCCTGGTGAGTTCTTCCAGCAGCATCACTCTCTCCACCTCCCTTCCCGGGTATCTCCTGACAGCCATTGCAGCCGGGTGAGTTCCACGGACGAGAAGGCAACCATGACTGAGTTCCGCTCCGGTTTTATCGCCATCCTGGGAAAACCCAACGTGGGTAAATCCACGCTGGTGAATACCCTGCTTGGACAGAAGATCGCCGCCGTCTCCCCCCGTCCGCAAACCACCCGCCGCCGCCAGCTTGGCATACTGACCTCCCCTCACGCCCAGCTCGTATTTGTCGATACGCCCGGCATGCATACCCCGCGCCATAAACTGGGGCGGTTCTTCAACCAGGAAGCCAGGGAAGCCCTGCAGGGTGTGGACGTGATCCTCTTCCTGGTGGACCTCAGCCAGGAGCCGGATGAGAACGATCGTCTCATCGCCAGCCTGCTTTCCGGGTTGCATCCCAGGCCGATCCTCGTGCTGGGACTCAACAAGTCGGACCTGCTCCCGGCGGAAGCACTGGGACCGCGCCGCAGCGTCTACCAGGCGCTTCTCGCTCCTGCCCAGGGAGCAAAGGGGGAGGAGGTGCAGGCTTTCTCCTTTTCCGCCACGACCCGTCTTGGCCTGGACAGCCTGGTCGCCGGGCTGGCTGCCCTCCTGCCGGAGCGTCCGGCGGAGTATCCCGAGGAGCAGTTGACCGACCTGTACGAGCGCGAGATCGCCGCTGAACTCATCCGTGAAGCCGCGCTCATCTTCCTGCGCGACGAGGTTCCGCACGGCCTGGCAGTGCGCATCGACGAGTTCACCGAGCGAGGCGACAAGGGTGCCTTCATCTCAGCCACGCTGTTCGTGGAACGTGAATCACAAAAAGGCATCGTCATCGGCGAAGGCGGATTAATGTTGAAAAAGATCGGCTCAGCCGCACGCAAGGAAATCGAGAGCATGAGCGGTCGCAAGGTCTTTCTCGAATTGCGTCTCAAGGTCTCGAAGAACTGGCGCGACGATGAACAGGCTCTGCGCCGCTTCGGATACAAACTCAAGAAATGAGCACCGGAGGACAAACCATGTGGATTGTGCTTGCGTTCCTCTCCATGTTGACCTGCGCCGTCATTAACTGGATGGCTGTTGCCAGGGCCTGGAAACGGATCGAGACTTTCGCCAAGCCGGCCACCATGGTGCTCCTGTTCGCCACCCTGGCGCTGGCTGCCGGTTTCAGGGACCGTCCGCTGGTCTTCTTCGGGCTGGGGGTCCTGTTCTCAATGATTGGGGATATTTTCCTGCTGCTTTCCTTTCAACACAACTCCAACCGTTGGTTCCTGGCGGGTATGGGGGCTTTCCTGCTGGCGCAGGTAGCCTATATCATCGCTCTCAATATGCCGTTTGGGGGACGCTCTCCATTGGTAGCCACTGTTATTGCAGTCGTCCTGGCAGTTGCTGCCGGGCGCATCCTGCAGCCCATCCTTGCCGGTGTTCGCTCCCGGGGGCTGCCCCGGATGGTGGTTCCGGTGGCGGTGTATGCAGGTGCGATCGACCTGATGCTCCTCTCCGCCCTGCTCACCTTCCTGAGTCCCGCCTGGAAGCCCTTTCCCAGCGCGCTGGTCAGCCTCGGGGCGGCCCTCTTCTTTTTCTCCGACGTTCTGCTTGCCTGGAACAAGTTCGTCAAACCGGTGAAGAATGGACGCTTGCTGAACATGGTTGCCTACCACCTGGGACAGTTCACCCTGGTTGCAGGCGCGGTGATGCAATTCCGCAAGTAGTGCCTGCCCTTCCATATCTCTGTACCCCACCCGATAACAAAGTAACACGCACATGGTCTTGCTGTTCGCCTGCCCGGCTAAAGAAGCAAGCGTATTCCCCCGATCACTTTTTTAAAGCCTGGAATCCCTCCCCCAACGCCTCGTGTGCCGCGCCGATGACAATGAAGGCTTGCGGGTCTGTCTCGTGGGCGATGGTCTTTAACTGCTGCACCTCCGAGCGGGTCACCACGCAGTAGAGCACCGGCCGCTTCGCGCCTGTATAAGCCCCCGTCCCGTCCAGAATGGTCACGCCGCGCTCCATCTCAGCCAGGATGCGGTTGGAAATTTCCTCGCACCGGGTGGTGATGATCAGCGCGGTGCGGACGGTACCGGCTCCTTCGAGAGTGCCATCCACCACCAGCCCCGAGACATACAGGACGATGATGGCATACAACGCCTTCTGCCAGCCAAAGACAAAACCGGCTGCCAGCACCACCAGCGTATCCGTCATCAGGTAACTCTGGGTCATCGGGACGCCCTTCCAGCGATTGAGGATGCGCGCCAGGATGTCGGTGCCGCCGCTCGTCCCCTGCGCCCGGTAGACCAGCCCGTAGCCAATGCCGCTGACCACCGCCCCGTAGAGTGAGTTGAGCACCAGGTCGGTCGTCAGCCCGTCCCGCGGGAAGAATGGCAGCCAGAGCACCGCCTCAGTAAAGAAGGAGTAGGCAGTTACTGCCGCCAGCGTGCGAATGGCAAAGCGACGCCCGCCCAACCTTCGCCAGCCGACCAGAAAGAGGGGGATGTTGCCGATGAAAACCATCAAACCGATCGGCCAGCCGGTGAAGTGATGGATCAACTGGGAAATTCCGCTGATCCCGCCGCTCGCCAGCTGCGCAGGGACCATGAACAGACGCAGAGCCACTGCCTGAGCCAGCGCGCCGGCAAGGATGAGGCTGTAATCCCTTAAGATTGGCCAGGTTTTCTTCATACGATTGCCTCGCTTGTTGGAGGTCTGTCAATGCTCGCGCCCGCGGCGAGCCTACGATTCCTGCAGCTTGGTCCCGGAAATATCCTCAAGCATCGCCACCACGGCAGAGTTATCGAGGTCTCCCATGCCATTCAGGAGCATATCATTGTAGAGCTGGGCATCCACGGCCACGGAGGGCAGCGGTATGCCGTAATCGCGGGCAGTATCGAGGATGATGTTCAGGTCTTTAGCCATCATGCTGGCTTTGAAACCTGGCTTCCGGTTGCCGGCAAACAGCCGCGGCGGTTTCACATCCAATGTCCAGCACTGGGCGGCGCCGCCTTTGATCGCCTCCACCACCTTCTGGGGATCCACGCCGGCTTTCTGCGAAAAGATGAGCAGCTCGCCCATCGCCACCATCTGTGCCGCCACCATGATCTGGTTGGCAGCCTTGGCCACCTGCCCGGCTCCCGCCCCGCCGACGTGCGT